>Ga0207695_10000599_pt1 | contig 72238 bp, 81 predicted proteins | sample KBSC54metaG_FD_184354 | JGI IMG/M metagenome (GOLD analysis project Ga0207695, IMG submission 184354) | Corn rhizosphere microbial communities from Kellogg Biological Station, Michigan, USA - KBS C5-4 metaG (SPAdes) (version 2) | ecosystem: Host-associated > Plants > Roots > Rhizosphere > Soil...
CTGTATGCCGCTGTGCAGCCTCTTGTAGCGCAACCCCAGCACAGTGGACCGCGGGTGCCAGCCGGCACCCGGTCTTCCCTGCACCCTCTTCCATCGAGGGTGAAGTGACGAAGCAAAGCTCGGGCGAAATGAGCCGCGAGGACGATTAGTCATGTCTGATGTTGAAAAAGTCTCGTGCCCCGGACGCCGTCAGCGCGTTTACGCGCGTCTTCGACGCGCTATGGCGGCGCTTCTTCAGCGGTGCGCTGCAGAGCCGGGGCCCATCTATCAGCGAACGCTACCGCTCCCTGGGGTCCCGGCTCTGCGCAGCAACGCTTACGCGTTGCAGCGCGTCCGGGACACGAGAGCCCCCGCAATGACGAATCGGTGGATGTCGAGCCGCCTTCCCCTCACTTCTGCATGCCGGTTCGCTCTTGTAACAAAACCGTCATGCAGCAAAACTAAACGATTGCCGGGGGCCGCGGTTCGGCGGCCAAGCCGCCTTACCGTGAGGAGATTTTCGATGCGCCGTTCACTGGTGTTGCTGTCCGCCGGGCTGACAGTCTTGTCCACCGGACTTTCCACCGGACCCGCCTCCGCCGAGAACAACACGCCCCGCAACCTGATCCTGTTCATCCCTGACGGGCTGCGCGCGCTGAAGATCACCCCTCAAACCGCGCCTGCGATGGCCGAGGTCCGTGACAAGGGCGTCAACTTCAAGAACTCGCATTCGCTGTTCCCGACCTTCACCATGGCCAACGGCTCGGCGATGTCGACCGGCCATTATCTCGGGGACACCGGCGTGTTCTCGAACACGATCTGGACCAATTATACCTCGGTGCCCGCCGGCGACACCGTGGTGCCCTTCATCGAGAACGACGCGGTGCTCGGCGACATCGACGAGCATTTCAAGGGCGACTATCTCAACGAAGAGACCGTCCTGAAGATGGCCCGCGACAAGGGCCTCAGCACGGCGGCGATCGGCAAGGTCGGGCCGACCTATCAGTGGGACCACACCGACAAGCCCGAGAAGCCCGGTCTGCATTCGATCGTGTTCGACGACGCCACCGGCACCAAGATTGGCGTACCGCTGTCGGACGAGGTGAAAGCGGCGTTGACCAAGGCTGACCTTCCCCTCGCCGCTCCGTCGCGCGGCGACAATGCCAAGGCGGGCGATGCCAAGACGCCCGGGACCACCACCGCCAACGTCGTGCAGCAGGCCTATTTCGCCGACGTCGCCACCAAGGTGGTGCTGCCGATGTTCAAGGCGCGCAACAAGCCGTTCGTGCTGGTGTTCTGGTCGCGCGATCCTGATGGCACCCAGCATAACCAGGGCGACAGCCTCAACCAGATCCTGCCGGGCATCAACGGCCCGAGCACGATGGCGAGCATCAAGAATGTCGACAACAACCTCGCCCAGATCCGCAAGGCGCTGGACGAGCTCGGACTTGCCGCCAACACCAACATCATGATCCAGGCCGACCACGGCTTCTCGACCATCTCCAAGGAGAGCAAGACGAGCCCCTCGGCCAAGGTCAGCTATGACGACACGCCGAAGGACTTTTTGCCGATGGGCTTCGTCGCCCTCGATCTGGCCAAGGCGCTCGACCTGCCGCTGTTCGACCCCAACGACAAGAACGCGGCCGTCACCGGCAACAACCATCCGAAGGCCGGCAACGGCGTCCTCGGCAAGGATCCGACCAAGCCCGACCTCGTCGTCGCCACCAATGGCGGCTCGGACCTGATCTACCTGCCTAACAAGGACAAGAAGCTGGCGGCCAAGACCATCAACGCGCTGATGGAGCAGGACTACGTCTCCGGCCTGTTCGTCGACGACTCACTCGGCCGCTTCCCCGGCACCCTGCCCCTGTCGAGCATCAACCTGCGCGGCAAGGCGGCGACGCCGACGCCGGCGATCGTCGTCAACTTCCGCTCCTATGCCAGTGAATGCGGCGAGGCGCCGACCAACTGCTCGGTGCAGGTCGCCGACACCGTGCTGCGTCAGGGCCAGGGCATGCATGGCAGCTTCAGCCGCGGCGACACCTACAACTTCATGGCCGCGATCGGTCCGGACTTCAAAGCCGGCTACGTCGACGAACTGCCGGTCAGCAATGCCGATGTCGGCATGACCGCAGCCCGGCTCCTCGGCGTGCACGGATCGCAGAACGGTGACCTGGTCGGCCGCGTGATGTCGGAGGCGCTGCCCAACGGCGTCGTGCCGAAGGCGTTCAAGGCCATCGATAGGTCGAAGAAGAAGTCCGAGAGCGGGCTCGAGACCGTGCTCAACGTCCAGCGCGTCGGGGGCCAGCGTTATTTTGACGCCGCCGGTTTCCCCGGCCGCACGCTGGGCCTGGAGCCGGAGGCCGGCAAACAAAAAACGGCGGGGCAATGAACCCGCCGCTACTCTCGCGCCCCGCAAGGGGCGCGAGAAACCTCAAGTCTCAGAAAATCTTACATGCCGATGTCAAACACGTTCGGCAGTTGACCCGCCAGAGGCAGCGCGGTGGCGCCCAGGAAGGTCGCCACCATCGCCATCAGGCGACGGTTGTTCTGACGCTTGCCGCGCATCTGGCCGGCGATCCATTCCAGCATCTCGCTCTTGACCTTCGAGGCATAGGACGGCGCCCAGCTCTCGATGTCGGTGTCCTGCGCCAGCGCGACGCTGCGCGAGGGAACCTTCAGGCCCGAGGCGCTCGCGGCGTAGTGAGCGACGGCCTTGGCCAGCAAATCGTCGAACCGGCCACCATCGGCGCGCTCGGTCGCGGCCTCGTTGATCTCGAACAGTGCCTCGGCTTCGGCGCGGCTGACCGGCTGGTCGTTGACCGCGGCGGCGGTGAGGATACGCGAGCACCAGGCGGTGTCATCGGCATCAATGGAGCGGGAAAAATGCACCCGGCCCTTGGTGGTCGGGCCTTCGCCCGTGATCACGCCGTCGCGTACGACGGTCAGAGCGTGGGCCGCGGTATCGCGGCAGGACGGTTCGAGGGACGACGGCTCAACGGACTTCAGCAATGCGGCAGACATAGTTCACTTCCAGATTTCTTCTGATCGACCAGCATTTTCATGCGGGCGTAAAGGGGTGGTTAACGATTCGATATGGGGATTGCGACTTTTCTCAATGGTTGCCGATTAGTCGCTATGAGGACCGTTTCGGTTCCGGAGAGCGTCGGGCGAGCGTGATGCGGGTCATAAAAGGCTTTATCGGGGCAATCGAGACCGTGAAGCCCCGGTGGAGATGTTTCGCCGCAGGCGCCCCCGTAACAAAAATGTGCTGAGAAATCAGCCCTTCAGAGGAGGAATTCACATTTTACTTGAAGCAGTTCAGGGGGCGTTCACTTGGGAGTGCCAAGTCCCTATACTAGAGCGCACGGCCAGGTAGGGATTTCCAAGCAAATTCAAAGCGATGAGGTAGAACCATGACACTTCCGATCGGCACCACCGCCCCCGACTTCGAAGCTGAGACCACCGAAGGGAAGATCAAGTTCCACGACTGGATCGGCAACAGTTGGGCATTGCTGTTCTCGCATCCGAAAGACTTCACGCCGGTTTGCACGACCGAGCTCGGCGCTCTCGCCAAGTTGAAACCGGAATTCGACAAGCGCGGCGTCAAGTTGATGGGCCTCTCCGTCGACCCGGTCGACCGGCACTCGAAATGGTCCGAGGACATCAAGGAGACCCAAGGCGCCGCTCCGAACTATCCGATGATCGGCGACACCGATTACAACGTCTCGAAGCTCTACGGCATGCTGCCGGCCGCGATCTCGGGCGATCCCCTCACCCGCACCGCCGCCGATAACCAGACCGTCCGCAACGTCTTCATCATCGGGCCGGACAAGAAGATCAAGCTGGTGCTGGTCTATCCGATGACCACGGGCCGGAATTTTCAGGAAATCCTGCGCGTGATCGACTCGCTGCAGCTCACCGCCAAGCATCGCGTCGCGACTCCGGCGGACTGGTCGCAGGGCGATGACGTCATCATCGCCGGCTCGGTGTCCAATGACGAGGCCAAGACGATCTATCCGCAGGGCTGGAAGGAACCGAAGCCCTACATCCGGATCGTACCGCAGCCCAAATGACGGGCTGCGGTTGCGACCAGCAACCGCTGACCGTCATCCCGGGATGGTCCGAAGGACCAGACCCGGGATCTCGAGATTCTCAGGTGCGCAATTGCGCACCATAGTTCGGTCCTGCGGACCGCCCCGGAATGACGGTGTCAGGTCACACGATCCGCCACCAACAGACCCGCGGTCGACGAGACCGCGGTCACCATCGCGCCCCAGCCGATGTCGAGGAACGCGACCGGCCAGCTCCAGTGCTTGAGCAGCGCCAGCGCGGTGAGATCGAACGTCGCATAGCAAAACAGCCCGAACAGCGCGCCATAGAGCAGCGTCGACTGCCAGGTCGCGCCGGCCGTGCCGCTGACGAAGGTCAGAACGCCGGCGACATAGAGAAGATAGAACAGAACCGCCGGCAGCACCTTCAGCTCGCCCAGCATGTCGCCGACCTCAGCGGTGAAGAAGCCCTTGGCGATCAGCCCAAGGAACAGGAAGTCGAGCCCGGTCAGGACAACAAGGGTTGCGACATACAATACGGCGATACGGTTCACTGGCGGCCTCCCTGCCCGCAGGTTTCGCGAGCAGTCATCCTGCCGTCAGCTACGTCACGGCGGGCCGATGGTTTCAGCCCGCCAAGTCGAGATCAAGTCGAGATCAGGCTGCTTGCACGCGATCGAGGAAGCTCTCGACCTCGGCCTTGAGATGCAGACTCTCACCTGACAGCGCCTGGGCGGACGCAAACATCCGGCTCGAGGTCTCGCCGGTCTCGCTCGCACCCTCGGCCGCATGACGGACGTTGACGGCGACATCGGCGGTGCCCGAGGCCGCAGCGCGAACGCTGGCGGCGATGTTGTGCGTGGCGCTACGCTGTTGCTCGACAGCCTCGGAGATCGAGCCCGCGATGTCGCTGATGCGTTCGATCGTCTCCGTGATCGCTTTGATGGCGGTCACCGACTCCTCGGTCGCAAGCTGCATGCTCGCGATCTGGGTCGAGATTTCATCGGTGGCCTTGGCAGTCTGGCCGGCGAGCGTCTTGACCTCCTGGGCCACGACCGCGAAGCCGCGTCCCGCATCGCCCGCGCGCGCGGCCTCGATGGTGGCGTTCAGCGCCAGCAGATTGGTCTGTTCAGCGATCGAGGTGATCAGCTTGACGACATCGCCGATGCGCGCACCGGCTTCGGAGAGCTGCGCAATGCGCTGGTCGGTGGCCTCGGCCTGCTGCACCGCCTCGGCGGAGATCGCATTGGACTCCTGCACGCGGCGGGTGATCTCGGAGATCGACTGCGACAGCTCGTCGGAGGCTGACGCCGCCGAACGGACGTGATCGGAGGCCTGCTCGGACGCGCCGGCCGACTTCGCAGAGAGGTCGGCGGTGGAGCGCGCGGTATCGGTCAATTGCCGCGCCACGCGCTCGAATTCGCCTGAAGAATGCAGCACCTTGTCGAGAATGCCGCCGACGCTGCCGCGGAATTCGCCGACGAAGTTGCGCAATTCCGCCTTGCGCTGCTCGATCGCCGCAGCCGCGGCTTCCGCCTGCTCGCCGCGCATCCGCGCCCGTTCCAGCGAATTGCTCTTGAACACCGCAACCGTGCGGGCGATCTCGCCGATCTCGTCGGCACGATCCTCACAATCGATCGCGACGTCGCTCTGGCCGTTGGCCAGCGCCGTCAGCGAGTGCGTGACCGAGGTGAGCGGCCGGGTGACGCGGCGGACGACCAGCATGGTGAGCACCAGTACCAGCAACGCCGCGACGCCTGCCGCGATCGCCATGCTCGACATCGCCTGGGACAGCATGGCCTCATACTGGGCCATGGGTATGCCGACATAGAGAATGCCGGCGACCTTGCCGGCTGCATCCGCGATCGGGAAATAAGCCGTCATGAAGGACTTGCCGAACAGCGTGGCCGGGCCCTTATAAGCTTCGCCACGACGCAGGACGGATTGTGCAGGATGGTCGGCTGCGAGTTGGGTGCCGACGGCGCGGTCGCCGTTTTCTTTCTTCAGATTGGTCGAGCGGCGGATAAACTGCCCGCTTGCATCGTCGAACACGAACAGGGTCGCGCTGCCCCCGACATAGGACGTGACGCGATCGACGATGGCGTGGTCCTTGAAGTCGGGCATCTTGGGGATCTCGGCGCGCGCCACGGCGCCATCCCGCATCGTGATCTTCGCCTCAGGGACGATCTCGGCGAAGGCCAGCGCCAGCGTGCGCAAATTGACTTCGATGTCGCGCAATGCGCGCTCGTTGAAGGCGGAGGTGAGCGACCAATAACCGGCGCCGACCACCAATGCGGTATTCATCGCAATCAGCAGGACGGCACACAAGACGGCCTTGGTACCCAGCTTGAATTGCGGCACGAACTTCGCCGTTAATGAGTTGGTCATGAATGGAACTACCCCCGGAACTCCTGCATATTCATGCAATCCGCTTACGGCCCCATTAACGACGGTTCACGCCGCCCCAAACGACATGCTTTTCAAAACCTAAACGAGGATGCGCCCTGCCCCCGCCAAGCCCCCCGCCTGTCATCGTCTGGTTCCGCGACGACCTGCGTCTGTCCGATCATCCAGCTTTGCACGCCGCCGCGAAGTCCGGCGCCCCCCTCATCTGCCTTTATGTGCTGGACGATGCGGCCGGACGGGCCCCCGGCGGCGCGGCACGGTGGTGGCTGGCACAGTCGCTGCGCGCACTCGGCGCCGACATAGTCGCGCGCGGCGGATCGCTCGTCTTGCGCAAAGGACCGGCGGCCAGAGTGATCCCCGAGGTGGCCCGCGAGAGCGGCGCCGGAGCCGTCTATTGGAATACGATCGCTCAAGCCCCGCATCACGCTGTCGAGAAACAGCTTGAAGCCGCGCTGGCAAAGCTTGGCGTAGACTCGCAAAGTTTCGCCGGCGACCTGCTCGTCCCGCCCTCGGCGATCCGCAACAAGGAAGGCCGGGGGCTGCGGGTGTTCACGCCGTTCTGGCGGCGGGTGCTGTCGCTCGGCGATCCACCCAAGCCGCTGCCCACACCAAAGGAGCTGCGCCCGGCCGCGACGATCACGACCGACAGGCTGGAGAGCTGGAAGCTCGAGCCGAGCAAGCCGGACTGGGCGGGCGGCCTACGCGAGGCCTGGACGCCGGGCGAGGCTGCGGCCCGCGCCCGCCTGCGCGACTTCCTCAAGCATACCGCCCGTGGCTATGTCGGGGACCGCGACCGTCCGGATCGCGAAGGCACCTCAGGCCTCTCGCCACATTTGCGGTTCGGTGAACTCAGCCCGCGCCAGGTCTTTCATGCCGCGCGCTTTGCCGCAGAGGAAACTCCGGCGATCGAATCCGGCATCGACAAGTTTTTGAGCGAGCTCGGCTGGCGCGAATTCTGCCGCCACCTGCTCCACGACCATCCGAACCTCGCCACCGAGAACCTCCAGGGCAATTTCGACGACTTCCCCTGGAAGACCGACAAGAAGGCGCTCGCCGCCTGGCAGCACGGGCGCACCGGCTACCCGATTGTCGATGCCGGAATGCGCGAACTCTGGCACACCGGCGTCATGCACAACCGGGTCCGGATGGTGGTCGCCTCGTTCCTGGTCAAGCACCTGCTGATCGACTGGCGCGATGGCGAAGCCTGGTTCTGGGACACGCTGGTCGATGCAGATGCCGGCAGCAATCCGGCCAATTGGCAATGGGTCGCCGGCTGCGGCGCCGACGCCGCTCCCTATTTCCGCGTGTTCAATCCGACGCTTCAGGGGGAGAAGTTCGACCCTGACGGAACCTATGTCCGGCGCTGGGTGCCGGAGCTGAAGGACGTGCCGGCAAAGCTGATCCATCAGCCCTGGCAGGCGACGCCGATCGAGCTTGCGAGCGCAGGCATCACGCTCGGCAAGACCTATCCGCATCCAATCATCGATCACGCCAAGGGGCGCGAGCGCGCGCTCGTCGCTTACGCAAAGATCCGCAAAGGTTGAACGTTGCTTTGACACAATTATGAAACCAGCTATCGTCATCGCTCCATGCAAACCGTGGGGGACACGATATGGACGACGATAAGCCGATCACCGAGCAGGCGATGGAGACGATCACCACCGCCGTCGAAGCGACCAAGGACGCCGCAGTCACCGCCGTGAAGAAGGTGAAGAAGGCCGCCAAGAAGGTTGCGAAGAAAGTCGCGCCGAAGAAGGCAAAGAAGGCTTCCAAGAAGAAAGCCAAAAAGGCCGCGAAGAAGTCTTCGAAGAAAGCCGCCAAGAAGTCGGTGAAGAAGGCAGCCAAGAAAACTGCAAAGAAGGCCGCCAAGAAGAAAAAGAAGGCCAAGCGCTGATCGCAGCGCAAGAACAAGCCTCCGGATGCGGGCGCGCCCGGAGGCCTTTTCCTACCCTCTCCGTTTGGAAGCGCGCCGGCCCGGGTGATGCTGCCCCTTCGGATCGCGAAATTCGCTGCGATGGCCGCGCCGGTCCTCGGCATTGAAGCGCCGCCGCTTCGCAGGTGAGCCGAACGCCTTGATCACCTTCCTGCCGTTGACTTTCTTGATGACGTAGCCGCCCTCGGTCATCGAAAATGGTGCCTTCAGCGTTCCCTTGTGGTCGAACCTGGTGTCGCGGGGATGCTTGAAGGGCTCGAACCAGGACGGATAGACGAAGTTCGACATCGGAAAGCCGCCGACATTGAAGGAATCCTCCTCCACGGCGTCGCAGACCTCATAGGCGAATTGGGTATTCCTGTTCTGGTCGGCCCAGAGATTGGCCATGGGGTCGAGCACCATCTCGAAAAGCTCGTGCGAGGCCGCCACGCTGATGGGCTCGTCGCCCAGCGCCTTGACGAAGATCTTCGAGATCGGCTGGCCCCGACGGGTCAGTTCGTGGCGCCCGAGCATGTTCTTGTGGGAGGCGTCGTCGAAATAGACGAGCTGCCAATCGGTCCGCTTCGGCTTGCGCGTCACGTAGAGCTCGACCGGATAGCCCCAGACCGGCAGGAAGTGCTTGTCGTAGCATTTCTGCAGCGCCGCGGTGAGCCGTTTCATCTCGCGATCGTCGATCGCCTCCTCGGCATAGTTGATGCAGGCAATCCGGACTGGCTTCAGGGACCTGCCGAGCACTGCGCGCTTCGCCTTCTTCATGGAAATCACCGTCTGAAAGAGCAGCTGAAATGCGGTCAGCCTATCACGGCGTATGCTGCACGTCTGGGGTGTATTCCGGCAACCCGGCCTATGAGCCGAAGCGCCGGTTGACCACGAACACCGCGGCCGCGCACATCGCCATGCCGGCGATCGCCAGCGCATCAAGCTTCTCGCCGAACAGCAGATAGGCCATCAGCGCGGTCACCGCAGGCACCAGATAGAACAGGCTCGCAACCGACGTCGCCGCGGCATGGCGGATCAGCCAGTACAAAAGGCTGATCGACCCGATCGAGAGCGCGACCGCAAGCCAACCGAGCGCGAGCACGAACTCCCGCGTCCAGTGCACCACACGATCCTCGAACAGAAAGGCGCCGGCTGTGAAGAAGAGGGTGACGGCGACATATTGCACGAGATTGCCGGCGCGCCAGTCGATGTGGTTGCAGTAGCGCCGTTGATAGAGCGTGCCGAGGGTGATGCTGATCAGCGAGACCACCGAGGCGAGCCAGCCGAGCCCGGCTTCGCCGGTCATGGGACGATTGTGCAGGATCAGCGCGACACCGCCGAGCCCGAGCAGCAGGCCGCCCCATTGCACCGGCGTCACCTTCTCACCGAGCCAGCGGTTGGCAATGGTCGAGGTCAGGATCGGCTGCAGACCCGGAATGAGCGCGGAGAGGCCCGCCGGAATTGAATGCGAGATCGCAATCGCAGTGCCGCCGAGATAGAAGCCGTGCACGAGGATGCCGGCCACCGCACTGTGCGCGATGCCAACACGGTCTGGCCATTTCGGCCGCGCGACGCCTGCGATGATCGCCATCAAGCAGACCACCACGGCCATGCGAATAGCAAGATAGGTCAACGGATCGGCGTTGTTGATGACGTATTTGGTGCCGATGAAGCCGGTGCTCCAGAGCAGCACGAACAGCGCAGGCGCAGCGCGGGCGGCGAGATGATCTTGATTGTGATTCATTGCCGCTCTCATTGCCCGAGCAAGGGGCGGTGCGGCAATGCGAATTTCCGATGCTGCGCTGCGACGGAGGCGACGGCAGGGATCAGCCGCTCACCATTCTTCGGGACAGGGATCGATGATCTTCCAGAGATCGACCCCGTTCTTGATCTTCTTCATGTCGGTGGTGAGCCCGCCATTGCGGCGGATCCAGTCCTTCACCGTATCGGGATAGTAGGACATCAGGTCGGACGTCCCCTCCGAGCTCGTGACCTTGATGCCGAAGGTGAAGGCCTTGTCGTAATAGGCCTGATGGAAGCCGAGGCTCGCCTTCGGCGTCACGCAGATCTTGTTCATCGGCACGATGCCGAGCACGAGGGTGCACGCCGAATTGCAGATGCCGTCGATGATCACGCGCTCACCGGTGTCGCGGACGCGCTTGTACTTCGCCTTGTACTCTTCGACATAGCCGCCATGGTCGCGGGTGATGTGCAGCTCCGCCCGCGCGGGCGCGACGGCAGCGACGAAGAGCAACAGCAGGCTGAGGAGCGTGATGCGCATGGCAGCTTGACGGCGAAACCTTGAAAGGAACGGACCGGCCCGAAGATCATCCCAATGAAACACCAAAGGAGCCGGCAGGAGGAATCTTTGACCGGATTCTCTTTGGCCATACTTGTGTGGGGAATTCGTTAAGCATCCCGAAAAGGCCAAAAATGGGCAGGCCGCGACCCCATTTCCGGCAATTCTGTCACACCCGCCCGGGAATCTGCGGGATTTGCTCTGATTTCCGGGCTCCGGACGGGTGCCCTGGCGGTCCGAAATGGTTATAGATGGCTGAACTATTCGTGCGGGTTCCGGAGAATCGAGATGAGCAAGTTGACGCTTGTAGCCGCGGTTGCTGCCCTGTCGGCCGCAATCCTAGCCCCCAGCCTTGCGGAGGCGCGGGTGCATCACCGGTACCACCGTTACTACGCCAACCCGCTGCCCTACCCGATCAGCTATCTGCACAATTACGGCCCGGGCATCACCCCCGGCACCTTCGCCTTCTATGACGGCCCGTCGAGCAACCACTGCTACCAGAGCGCGGCGGCCTATGCCGGCCAGGACCGCCGGCGGCACCCCTGCTACTGAGGCGCGCCGCGGCGATCCGCCGGTCCGACCGCGCTTCGAATTATTCGAATCGACGGCTTTGTCGTGCCCGCCTGACGTTGGCCATCGTTGCTAACCTGGGGGCACCTCGCCGGTGCTTGATCATGGCCACGGCTGGCGAGCTGAAGATTTGTTCATCAGCATTACATTTCGGTTCTGCCACAATTTGATCAGAACAACTTCGATATCCTGTATTGCGTAAGCGGAGGAAGACATCATGAATTCAAAGATTGGCCTCGTCGCCGCATCCCTGTTCGGTGCCCTCGCGGCATCGTCACCGGCGTCGGCCATGCCCATTGCGCCGGCACCTGCGACGCCGCAAGTTTCCGACGTCGAGCAGGTCCGTATGGTCTGCAACGCGTGGGGTCGCTGCTGGTGGCAGCCGAACGTCTATTACGGTCCCGGATATGGATATTATGGGCCGCGCTATTACGGTCCGCGTTATTATCGCCCACGCGCTTATGGCTATTACGGCTATCGCCGCTGGTGAGATTTGAAGGGGCCCTCGGGGGCCCCTTCGCTTTTGCGAGATGGTGTGGGCATCTCTCCGGCCGGGGCGCTCCAAAAACTGATCTAGATCAAGGATGAAATTCATCGCGCGGTCATTCTGGACCGATGGCGGATTTGATCGTATTCCGATGCCCCCAGACGGGCATGAATGTGCAAACGCATCTCGAGAAGCAGGAGGGCCGGGAAGGACGAAGCTTTGAGTCTTTCGCCTGCCCCGCATGCACGCGGCTTCATTTCATCGATCTCGCCTCCGGTCAGCCGATGAACCGGGACCGTTGAGGGTCACATCGCTCTTCGTGGCATGATGTCCGCAATACTACGGCCGGAAATCCAGTTTACTCAATCGCCGTCTTTCGCCATTGATGGCCACGTACCGACGTTCATTTTATTGTCACATTGCAGCATACGGCCGGACGCATGTTCTTCGACGCCCTCGCCCCCTCTTCCGCGCTCCAACTGACCCGGTTTACCGATATCGACGCGTTTCGACCGGCGGAGTCCCTGGAGGATTCCCGGAGCATTCCGCTCGACGTCGCCAATTTCGAAGCGGCGCGCGCGATCGTGAACCTGCCGGGGTGCCGGATCATCGTAGCAAGGTCATTTGCGCGCATTCTCGATAGCACGTACCGCGCGCCCGGCGGCATGGTGATCCTGCCGATGTCCGACGATCTGCGTGCGAGCTCGAGCGGGACGGATCTCGATTCGCGCTTCTTCATCGCCTTGCGCGGCAGCCACCATTGCCATTTCGTCGAGCCGCGGATCAATCATCATGCGCTAATCCTGTTCTCGCCCACGCTGAGGGATCGCGGCTGGTTCGATCGGGCCGATGCTTTGTGGGTTTGCATCGCGGAGCCCACCGCTCATCTCTATGCGCGGCAGTTCGTGGAGGACATCCTGCGGACCGCGTCTGTCCAGCCGCACATGTTCGAAAAGACAGAGGTCGCCGCGCATCTGCAGGAGGGCCTGCTGCTCGCCTTCGATGACGTGTTCCGAATGAACTCGTCGTCGGGCCGATGCGCCCCGGGTGCAGGTGCGCGCTCGGCCAGGCTCGTGCAACAGATCGACGACTACGTCAGAGCCTATCCAACCGCTCCGATTTATACGGCCGATCTCGCCGATGAATTCGGCGTCTCGATCCGGACCCTCGGCGGCGCGGTGACCAAGGTGCGTGGCATGAGTTTGCATCAATACATCCGCCTGAAGCGGCTGTGGGCAACACGCACACAGCTCCTGCGGAGCGGCGGCACATCGGTCGCCTCATGCGCGCGCGCCCAGGGCTTTCATCACCTCGGCGAGTTTGCGGCCGCCTACCGCGCAACTTTCCACGAAACGCCCTCGGACACGCTGGCACGTGCCCGGCAAGGCGGATTTCCAGCCAACTGATTGCAGACCACTGAGAAATGCCGGCGATACTGCCGACAGACCCGCCCTAGCCTGACGAATGGCGCGCTCGGAAGGATTCGAACCTCCGACCCTCGGAATCGAAATCCGATGCTCTATCCAGCTGAGCTACGAGCGCCCTGACCCCGTGTATTGGGCCAAAAACCGAAGTGCCGCGGTCGTACGCTGGTGGGCCAGCACATCCACGACGTTCGGATCGGCTCGAATTAGCAGAGAGGCCGGACAATAAAAAGCCCTCCCCGCCGCATTTCGAGGCGGGTCAAGGGCGCTCTCACCAGGTTGTATTGAACAGACCAAAATGCGGCTGCTGCGCCACCAGCATCATCGGCTGGCCGCGCTGCGGTGCCGGATGCGCCCGGGCGACCTTGCGCTTCGGCAGCGCCTGTGGCGTCTGGGTCTGGGCAACCTGAGCTTGCGGCTTGGCGTCGACCTTTTTGGCCGCAGCCGCGTCGGTCGCCGGGTTGAACTGGGCGAACGTGTCGCGCACCCGCGCCTTGGCCGCCAGGTCTGCCAACACGTCCGCCTGGGACGGCGCACCGGCGGTCTTCACGACCGGCGCAGCAATGGTGGGCTGACTGGTGTCAAGCACGACGCGGTCAGGCAAATGGCGATCGGACCGGATGCGGATCAGCGGCTGCTCGTAGCTTGCAACCCCAACGGTCTGCGCAACCGGGCTCGTCGGCCAAACGAAATCAGCAGCGAACAAGAGTGCGAGCAGCGCTCCACCGACGAACATAAAATACCGGAAGATGGGCATTGGACACGCTCCGCCCCCCGCAACCCCGCGTGGGCTCCTCGCCTTAACCGGCGATCTTCTAATTGGTTCCTGCGTCCAGCCTTTGGTTCAATTGGCGATGCCAAGATTTTTGTCCAAGGTGCAAGGACGGTAACTTTTCCGCTAGCGCAATGCTTGGCCATTAGGCGCGCCGCGCCGTGACCAGCGAACACTTCGCCTGATCGGCGTTTACGTTGACGAACCCGACGGGGACGCGCGCAAAGGTCTTGCGGCTTTTCATGCTGACTGTGTCGGCAAGCACGCGGCTGCGATCGGTCAGATGGCTGCCGTCACGCCGCGCGAAGGCGCAGACGATCTCGACATCCCTTACGGCATAGTCATTGTCATTTCGCACGGTGAAGGTCACCAGCGCCTTCGAGCCGAGCCCACCGCGGCGCCAAGTCTGCGACGAGATCTTCATCCGGTCGAGCCCGACGGCTTCCGCCGCGGAGGTATCCGAGGCTGCCGTCGCGGGAGCCGGATCGATGCTTGCCAGCGCCAGTTTCACCTGCTCGGTTTGAACAATGTTGCCTTCGGAAGGCGGCATCTGGAGCCAGAGGGCACCACCAACTACGCTCGCGGCCAGCAGCCAGAGCACGCCTCGCTTGAGCCAGACGCTTGTGGACAACTGGGTCCGTGGACGCCCCTCGCCGTTCCCGACGAAACGTCCCCGCCCGATCCGGCCAAACCCTGATTTCATGGGTGCCATGGGTGCGTTGCTCGCTCCTCTTTCAATCCATGAGACGAACCAAGGTTCCCGCAACCGCGCGAATCTCGGCTAGGAGCCATGGTAGCGGTCGTCGATGGGGATCGCTAACATGCGCTGCAACATCGCAATGATGCTGTCGGGAGGAATTGAAATGCCAGTTGTCGTCACCTGGGACCACGTCCATCTGCGCAGCCCAGATCCCGAAGCGACCGCGGCTTGGCTGCGCGACATCCTTGGAGGCGAGATCGTGCATGCGCCGGGACGCATCGATGTGAATTTGGGCGGCGCCCGGATCTTCATCGCGTCGCTGGAGGGCGACAGCGCCGTCAGTCCGCCGCCGCCACATCCCCATCAGGGCCTCGATCATTTCGGGCTCACGGTAAAGGACATCGACGCCGTCGCGGCCGAGATCAAGGCCAAGGGCGTGACATTCACACGTGAGCCGACCACGATCCGACCGGGCGTCCGCATCTGCTTCCTCCGCGGTCCTGAAGGCATCTCCGTCGAGCTGCTCGAGCGCGACAAAAAATACACCTGAGGCCGGCAGGCGAGCTGCTTTCCGGCTAGGTCATGCTGCCGGGCATAAAGCACCTGATCGTCACGCCCATGTAGCCGTAGACCGGCCAAACCATGGTACGTCCAACCCGATTGGGCTCCGAGATCACGGCCTCTTCCGGCACGTCGACCCAGACGAGCTCCTGCTGCCTGCCGTCGATGACGTAGCCGAGGCGTGGAATGCGGACGCGATAGTGTCCGTCCTTGCTTTCCCAATCGGAGTCCGAGATCGCGGAGCCGTCGGCATCGGAGCAGCAAGGCCCTTTGCCGCTGCGCAAGCCGTCGAACCAGGCCTTCAGCTCAGCACTGGAACTGACGAACTGACCGCGGTCGCGTGCGTGCCCGAGCGGGGCAACGAGCGCGACCAGAGCCAGCGCGCAAACAAGACTTGCCGCGCTTCGCCACCGTGTTGGACGGCCAATCCGCCGTTGTTGTGTTTCGCAAATCGTGGGACGCGCACTGCACAGACGCGGCTCATGGCCGCCGGAATCGATCCAGTTGCTCACGTTTGTCTTGCTCCAGCACCCCGCGGCCAGTGCAACAATGGTTATGCATTTCGCGGGCCAACTCTGATTCGCAACGACTGGCCTCACTGCATGATGAGACCGTCATATCTGCGTCACAGACAAGCCGGGACGATTACGGTCCACGTGCCGATGCGGGACACCGGCGCAGGCGAAACTGCCGCGTTGCGCGAGGGGTTGGGCTTTGGCATAAAAGCTTTACCGGTTACGCCATTGGGCGATGGCGGCCGGCCGACGGGACGTTATGAAGAACGGCCTCTATTCGATTCACGTAAGCCTGCTCGATGGTCGAGTCGGCAAGGGCAGCGGCGTGATTCTTTTTCGCGACGGCAAGATCCTTGGCGGCGATGCCTACCTCTATTACACCGGCAGCTACGTGGTGAAGGACGACCACACCTTCAAGGGCGAGGTGCTGGTGCAACGTCACACCTCGCCGCGGGGCGATGACAATCCGCTGTTCGGCGGCCCTGCGCCGGTCGGCATCGGCGTCAGTGGGACCTATACCGACACCCGCGCGGAAATGACGGGCACCGCGCTGGTCGGCAAGGCCAGCCTGATTTTTGGCGCGACCCTGCACAAGCTCGCAGAGGCCGACTAGCGACATGCCTATTCGGCGGCCTGCTCCAGCGGCGCCGTGCGCGGGAGGATCATCTGGATGCGCGTGCCGCCGCCAGGCTCGGAATCGAGATCGAGCCGCCCGCCGAGCCGGTTCGTGACGATGCTGTAGACGATGTGCAATCCGAGACCGGTACCGCCCTGGTCGCGCCGCGTCGTGAAAAACGGATCGAATGCGCGGCGGCGCACGTCGAGGCTCATGCCGCAGCCGTTGTCGGCGACGATGACCTCGACATTGTCCTTGCCAGACTCGCGCACCTGGATGTCGATGATCCCTGGGCGTCCGTCCGGGAAAGCATGCGCGACGGAATTCAGGAACAGATTGGTCAGCACCTGGCCGTACGGGCCAGGATAGCTGTTCATGGTCAGATTGGGCTGACACTCGACATTGAGCGTCAGGTTCTGCTTCCGCAGGCCCGGACGCAGACTCATCACCACCTGCTCGGTCAGGTCGGCGAGATCGAAGCTGCGCTGGTCCGAATAATTGCGGTCGGCCGCGACCTGCTTGAACGACTGGATCAGCTCGGCGGCGCGGTTGAGGTTGGAGACGAGCTGCGCGGACGCGTCGCGGCTGGTGTTGAGGTAATCGTTGAGCGTCGAGCGGCGAAGCTCGCCTCGCTCGACCTCGGCGCTGAACATCGCCGTCTTGCGCTCCAGCGCAGAGGCGACCGTCAGGCTGATGCCGACGGGATTGTTGACCTCGTGCGCGACGCCGGCGACCAGGCGGCCAAGCGCGGCGAGCTTCTCCGCCTCGATCAGCGAGGCCTGGGTCTCGCGCAGGTTACGTAGCGCAGTCTCGGCGGAATCCTTGGCCTTCCGCATCTCCTGCTCGCCGCGCTTGCGCTCGCCGATGTCGAGCGCCACCGTGACGATCCGCTCGATCTCGCCCTCGGCATCCAGCAGCGGCAGCTTGTTGACCAGCCATTGCCGCATATGGCCGGAGGAGTCCTCGTACTCCTCTTCGTAGAAGCCGAGACCCTTTCGCAGGTTCAACACCCGCTTGTCGTTCTCGTCGGTCTTGGCGGCGCCATAGCGTGACATCAAATCCGCAGTGGTGCGGCCAAGCGCGTCGCCTGGCTCGATACCGAAGATCCCGGCCATGTAGCGGTTCATCAGCACGTAACGAAGGTCGCGGTCCTTGACGTTGATCACGGCGGGCACGGTGTCGATGACCTGCTGGAGCAGGCGCCGGCCTTCGGCGATGGCGTCTTCCGCCCGCTTCTGGTCGGTGATGTCACGCAGCGTGCCCTCGTAGCGGACAATGGTGCCCTGCTCGTCCTGCACCCCGGTCGCGCTGTCGGAGAGCCAGAGGATGTTGCCGCTGCGCTGCCGCACCTGGTACTCGAATTCGCGCACGATGCCGTCGCGGTGCATCAGCCGCTGGTATTCCTGGCGCGCCTCCGGATGGACGTAGATGGTGTGGGCGATATCGTTGATGCTTTCGATCAGATGCTGCGGGCTGTCATAGCCCATCATCCGCGCCAGCGCCGGATTGGCGTTGAGGAGATCGCCTGATGGCGTCGTCACATAGATGCCGTCGACCGAGCCCTCGAACAGTTTTCGGTAGCTCTCTTCGGCCAAACGCTGCTCGGTGAGCGCACGTACGGCCGCCTCACGCGCCGTGTCGGCTTCCTCCAGCGCGCGGCGGAACACTTCGGCGGCGCGTGCGATGTCGCCGATCTCGTTGTTGAGATCGGCCGACGGGATCGACGTTCTTTTCTCGCCCGCCGCCAGAGCGCGAATGGATCGCGCGATCTGGGCCAGCGGACGCACCGTCCGGCTCACCACGAAGGCCGCGGCCAGGATGCCGATCAGCACGCCCATGCTGCCGAGCACGATGCTCTGCCCGCGCGCCTCAGCGAGCGTCCGCGCAAAATCGCGCGAGAGCACGTGGCCGCGGCGGTCGCTGACGTCGCGGAGCAATTCGGTGACGCGGCCGATCAGCCGGCCCTCGGTTCCCAGCACCTCGCGATCGATATCCGCGATCTGCCGTTCGCGAACGGCGACCGCGATGATGGCGTCGGCGTACCTGGTCACGGCCGACTTCAACCTGGAATCGGCGATCTCCATCGTCCGCATGCCCTGCGCGGCCTGCTCGGCCGCGGACGGATTGCGCGCGAGCAGTCCAAGTGCAATCCGGCTCTGGGCTTCCGACAGGCGCGCGGCGAGATCGCGGTCGCCGCTTTCGGAGACTGCCGCATCGAACTGGTCGCGCAGCGGTGGCAGTCCGGCAAGCAGCTGCGCGCGGCGATCGATCAACGTCGAGATTCGGTCGAGCCCACTGCGGTAAGTTGCAAGCCGCTCGGAGACCCCGTCGATCATGTCCTGCTGCTCGGGCGCAAGCTCGATACGAGTCTTTTTGAGGATGTCGCTCAGGGTCGAGGCGGCTTCGCCGACCTGCTTGAACTGGACGCCAGCGCCGGGATCGGTGACGAAGTCACGTGCGGCGAGCCGGAGATCGTTCATGCGGCGATCGATGTCTTCCGCAAGATCACCGACGCTTTGCAGCCGCTGGAGCTCAGCGAAGGTGGCGTCAATATGCCGGATCGCGATCACACTGGCGGCCGAGGTGACGATGATCACGGCCAGCACCAGGATGAAGCCGCCGAACGTCGTCTGGCCGATCGACAGCGAAAACGATCGCTTCGGCGGCGAATTCGGTGGCGTTTCGACAGGCATTGGGGCGGAACCGGACTCCATACGTCCCCAATATACGACGTATCTCCCCTCCGGGGGAACATGCCTCCGCCGGCCGGAAGGGACTGTTTTTCAAGATGGTTTAGCGACGGCCGGCCGCCGGGCCGGGATCGTCATTGCGGCGACGCCGAGGACCACGCAGGCAAGCCCAATCCAGGCGGTCTGGCTCAAGGTCTCCCCCAGGAAGGCGACGCTGATCGCAACCCCGATGGGGACGCGGAGATAGGCCTGGGCCGTGGTGCCGACCGAGCCGAGGGTCTGGATCAGGCGGAAATAGATCGCGAAGGCGGCTGCGGTCGAGAACACCGCGAGCGCGAGCAGGGCCAGGACGGAAGCCAGCGAGGGCGACAGCGTCCAGGGCTGCTCGAGCACGAGCGAGGCTGGGATCAGCACGGCCGCCCCCGCCAGCAGCGAGCCGGCGGCGGGCGCCATGGGGTCGAGGCCTTTGAAGCTCCGACCGAAGATCGCGGCGCAGGCGTAGCAGATGGTGGCCGCGACGATAGCAGCCTCCGCAATGAGGCCTCTGCCGACGTCGTGGAACGCATCGACGCCGACGATCAGCAGGATGCCGACCATGCCGGCGACCACGCCGAGCAGTTTTCGTGGAGTCGTCGCCTCGTGGCGGGTGACGATCGCGGTGAGCAGGAAGGTGAAGACGGGTCCGGCCGAATTCAGGATGGTGGCAAGCGCTGCATCAACATAGCGCTCACCCCAGGCGATCAGCGTCCATGGGATGACGCTGTTGAGCACGGCTTGGAAGGCGAAGCGCTTCCAGGTCGCGACATCGGTCGGCATCCGGATCCCCCGCCCCCACATCACGATCAGCAGCAACAGGCCAGCGACCGTCGTGCGCGCGGCGATCAGCGTCACCGGCGGAATGGTGGCAACGCCGAGCTTGATGAAGGTGTAGGAGCCGCCCCAGAGCGTTGCGAGCGCGACCAGCAGCGCCAGCTCGACGGCAATGTTGGTGTCCTGCCTGATGTCCATCGGATGCATTCCGTCCATTCGCGATGGACGGAACCTAGCGCGTCCGTGGTTGCCAATACTTCGCTCGATATCGAAGTATGCTAGCCGACGGCGCCGACCTCAAACACCTCGCCGTCATAGCCGGCCTCACGCGGAATCCGAAGCTGGCGGCCGGTTTCGGTCTTGGTCATGACAGGCATGACAGTGACGACGGACATGCCGCGAGCATGCTCCAGCGCGGCGGTCACGCTTGGCTGCTTCGCGAGCCGGATGAGATTGCGCGTGGTCGGGAAAGGCAGCTTGAAGCGGCCGCTCTCACCACCCTCCACCGCTTCGCGCGCCGAGAGCCAGATCGAGTCGGTCGACTCCCGGCCATCGTGCGCGCCGAGCTGGTCCGGCGGCGCAGCCGCAAGGAAAAACCAGGTGTCGAAACGCTTGGGCATGCCTTCCGGCGTGATCCAGTGCGCATAGGGCACGAGGGTATCAAGCGCGAGTTGGAGGTCGTTGTCGGCCAGAATGCTTAGAAAGCTGATCTTGTGCTCGTTGAGCGCGACGCGGTGCTTGTCGGCGATCTCGCCGGCACGCTTGGCATCAACGGGCGTGTTCGAGCCCTTCGAACGCGCCAGCAGGATGCCGCTCTCTTCGAACGTCTCGCGGATCGCGGCGATGCGAAAACCGCGGTCCGCTTCGCTGAGGCCCTCGCCGCCCGAATAGAGATCGGCGCGGGCGACGATCTCCTGATCGCCGGCATCGACGCTGCCGCCCGGGAACACCAGCGCGCCCGAGTTGAACTCGATCTGGTGATGGCGAACCATCATGAAGATCTCAACCTCGCCACGGCCGCTGCCGTCAGCCTTCGCGCCGTCACGCAGCAAGAGGATCGTCGACGCGGGGCGCGATGCTGATGTCTCGGGCATTCGACTAACCTGCAGCGCTGGATTGCGGGCCGAGATTGGCGCGCTTGTCGACGCGAGCGACACGCGACAGCAGATAATCGACCTCCGCCTTTGCCGCCGGCGTGATGGTCGCGCCTGGCTTGCGCTGGGCGCTGGAGGCGATGATGCCGCGCTTTTGCAGCACGTGCTTGCGCACGGCAAGGCCCGCGCCCGGTTGCTGCTCGTAGCGGATCAGCGGCAGATGCGCGTCGAACAGATCATGCGCAGCGTCGCGCTTGCCGGCCTTGGAGAGATTCACGACGTCGATCAGAAGCTCGGGGAAGGCATAGCCGGTCATGGCGCCGTCGGCGCCGCGCTCCATCTCGAAATCCAGGAACATGCCGCCATTGCCGCAGAGGATGGACAGCGGTCGCAGCGAGCCGTCCTTCTGGAAATTGCGCAGCGTCGAGATTTTTTCGAGACCCGGCCAGTCCTCGTGTTTGAGCATCACGCAGTTCGCATTGTCCATGACGATCTTGCGGATCACGGCGGGGGTAAAGATCACCGACAGCGTCAGCGGATAGTCCTGCAGCACCCAAGGCACATCGGGACCGATCGCCTCGGCGGCCTGCTTGTAATAGCCTGATATCTGGTCGTCGGTGCGGAGCGAGGGCGGCGGCGCAATCATCACGCCGGCTGCGCCTGCATCCATCGAAGCTTTCGCCAGCGAGCGCATGGTCGCAAAGCCCGGCGCGGAAACGCCGACGATCACCTGCATCTTCCTTGCACGCTTGACGAAGCGGACCGCCACCTGTTCGGCCTCAGTGGCATCTAGCTTCGGCGCTTCGCCGAGAATACCCAGCACCGTGACACCGTCGCAGCCGACCTCCTCGTAGAAGTCGGTCAGGCGGTCAATCGAGCGCTCGTCGATCCTGCCGTCATCGTGGAACGGCGTCGGCGCGATTGCGAAGGTGCCCTTGGCGTCGGCGGTGAGCTTCATCAGTCCTGGTGTCCTCTGTTTCGTCATGCCGGGGCGGCTCGCAGAGCCATCCCCGGACCGACCATCGGCTAAAACCTCCGCGCGCCCATCTTGATCTGCTCCTCCGAGAAGAAGATCTCCTTGGCATGATCGGCGATGTCCCGGGCGTTCCAGCCCGTGTGCGGCGGTTTCCAGCCTTCCATTTCCATCATCCGCATTTCGCGCACGCCGCGGGGCCCGGACACGCCCAGCACCTTGCCGGTCTGGTCGCCCGACAAATCGCTGACCATGTATAGCACGGCCGGCGCGATGCCGTCCGGCCCCAGCGCCGCCGAGGGGTTCTCCTTATAGCGGGGCAGGTCTGCGGTCATGCGGGTCAGAGCGCCCGGGGCGAGTGTCCAGATCCGGATGTTGTACTTGCGGCCCTCGATCGCCAGCACGTTGGACAGGCCCCAGATGCCGCCCTTGGCAGCTCCATAATTGGTCTGGCCGAAATTGCCGATCAGGCCTGATGTCGAGGAGGTATTGACGATGACGCCGCCTCCGTTTTCCCGCATCCAGCGAAATACCGGCATGGTGCAACAAAAGGTGCCCTTCAGATGCACCTTGATGACCTTGTCCCAGTCGGACTCGGACGCTTTCGAGAACGTCTGGTCACGCAGAATGCCGGCATTGTTGACCAGGATGTCGGCGCGGCCGAAATGCTTGATGGCATCGTCGAACACGGACTGGCCGCCCTCCATAGTGGAGATGTCGGCGCCATTGGCGACCGCCTTGCCGCCCTCCGCCTTGATCGCGTCCACGACGAGCTGCGCCATCGACTTGTCGGCGCCCGAGCCGTCGCGGGGCCCACCGAGGTCGTTGACCACGACCGCGGCGCCTTCTTGCGCGAACAGCTTTGCGTAGGCCTCACCGAGTCCCCCGCCCGCGCCGGTGATCAGCGCAACCTTGCCGTCGAGTAGTCCCATGGTGGCATCTCCCTGCTTTTGTTGTTTCGTGTCCTGGACGCGACCGACCTAACCCAGCACTGTCTTGCCGTTCTTGATCACCGTCACCCCGCGCGCGTTCACCTTGGCCTCGAACGAGATCACGTTGCCATCCTTCCAGAGGTCCATGGTCACGGTCTCGCCGGGATAAACCGGCGAGGAGAACCGCGCGACGTGCTGGCGGAAGGCTGACGCGTCGTAGTCGGCAAAGGTCTGGAGCACGCCGCGGCAGGTGATGCCGTAGGTGCACATGCCATGCAGGATCGGGCGCTGGAAGCCCGCCTTCTTCGCAAACTCAGGATCAGAGTGCAGCGGATTGCGATCGCCGCAGAGACGATAGACCAACGCCTGGTCGGGGCGCGTGACGATGTCGATGGTCTTGTCGGGGCTGCGCGAGGGGATCTTGTGCGGATCGGGCTGGGTCAGGTTCGGCCCACCAAAGCCGCCGTCGCCGCGAGCAAAGCGCGAGGCAACCAGAGTAGCCAGCTTCTCGCCCTTCTCGTTCTTCAGCACGGTCTGGTGGCTGATCACCACGCCCTTGCCCTCGCCCTTGTCGTAGACTTCGACAACGGAAGAATCGGCGGTGATGTTCGCCGCGACAGGCAGCGGCTGGTGGAAGGTAATGTCGCGCTCGCCGTCGACCACCATGACGCGGTTGAGGTTCATCTCGCCGGGTCCCGCGCCCCACGCTGCGACGGACGCGAACGTCGGCACGACCTTGAGCGGCCGCGGCGTGAACGTGCCCTCGTTGACGAAGGCGAGCTCTTTCTCGTCCATGGGATCAGCGCCGAGGCCGATGCCATAGGCGTAGAGCATCACCTCGCGATCGCTATAGGCATATTTCTGGCCGAGGTTTTTAAGGGCTTTGAGCTCTTCGTATCTGGCGGACATTTTTCTGGTTTCCTTCCCGGTATTTCTCTCAGCGAGCAGCGGCGCTCGTTGATTTGCCCTCTCCCCTTGTGGGAGAGGGCTGCGAGAGCCGAGCAGCAAACTCATTTGGGTGAGGGGTTGCTTCCACGTCGAACAATCTCTTTGTCGAGCCAAACCCCTCATCCCGCGCTTCGCGCCACTTTCTCCCACAAGGGGAGAAGGGAAAAAGTCAGGCCACCGTGAAGAACGGCAACGGGGCGCCATCGGTCGGCTTGAACACCACCTTCACCTTCTGGCCGATCTTCAGCTTCTCGAGATCGCAGTCGACGAAATTGGTCTGCACCGACGGGCCCTCCTTCAGCGTGACGTAGCCGATCGCATAAGGACCCGTCGGCGATTTCCGCATCAGGCTGTAGGTGTAGATCGTGCCCTCACCTGACGCTTCCTCCCACACCGTCTTGTCGGAATAGCAGAACGGGCAGATCGAGCGCGGGAAGTAATGCGCTTCGCCGCAGGCGGTGCAGCGCTTGATCATGAATTTGCCCTGCTTGGCCGCGTCCCAGAACTGAGCGGTCTCCGGATTGGTCACCGGGGTCGGATATCTCCTTGCTTCGCTCATCACACGCGCTCCAGAATAGCCGTCGAGGCGGCGTGGCGAACACCCAAGAGGCCGCCGGTGCCGTGAGCAATGGCGAGATCGCAATTCCTGACCTGCACTTTCGGATGCGCCTCGCCGCGCAGCTGTCGCACAGCCTCGATGATCTTGGTCATGCCGCCGCGGTTGACGGGATGGTTGCTGCAGAGGCCGCCGCCGTCGGTGTTGAACGGCAGCTTACCGACACCTGAAATGAGGTTGCCGTCGGCAACGAACTTGCCGCCCTCGCCCTTCTTGCAGAAGCCGAGGTCTTCGAGCTGCATCAGCACCGTGATGGTGAAGCTGTCATAGATCGAGGCGTATTTGATGTCCTTCGGCGTGATGCCGGCTTCCTCGAACGCACGCGGGCCGGACCAGATGCCGGCGGAGTAAGTGAGATCGAGATCTTTGCCGCCACGCGGGCCCTTCATCGCCTCGCCATGGCCGATCAGTTTGACCAGCGGCTTCTTCAGGCTCCTGGCGATCTCCGGCGTCGTCACGATCAGCGCACCGCCGCCGTCGGAGACGACGCAGCAATCCATGCGATGCAGGGGATCGGAGATCATCGGCGAGTTCAGTACGTCCTCGACGGTGACGACGTCCTTGAGCATCGCATGCGGATTGTATTGCGCATGATGCGAGGCCGCGACCTTGATCCAGGCGAGTTGTTCGCTCGTGGTGCCATAGTCGTGCATATGGCGCATGGCACACATGCCATAGGCATTGTGCGTGGTCGCGCCGTAAGCGGATTCGAAATCGAGCTCGGCACCGGCCGCACGCGGCGGCATCGCGCCGGTGCGCGGCTTGCCGGCGAGCGTGATCAACGCGATCGAGCACTTGCCCGCCGCGATTGCTTCCGCGGCGTGGCCGAGATGGATGATGTAGGAACAGCCGCCAGTCTCGGTGGAATCGACATGGCGCAGCTTTTTGGTGTTCAGGCCGAGATAGTCGACCATCGGCCAGGCGCCGCCGGGCGCGTCACCCGCGCAGAAATAGCCGTCGACATCGTCCTTGCTGATCCCGGCATCCTCGATCGCACCCTTGGCGACCTCGGCGTGAAGCTGGGCGGTGGATTTGTCCGGCGCATGCCGGGTCGGGTGTTCGTAGATCCCGGCAATGTAGGCCTTGCCCTTAATGGTCAAAACAGAGGTCTCCGCTCGCGTTTCTTCTTGGCTCTTTTTTCTGAACCGCAGTGGGCGGATTGGCAAGCGCGGAAATATTCCGTCGGGCGAGAGGGTAGCGGGTCGGCGCAACTTCACCGCCCCGTCATCCTGAGGCGCGAGTGGCGCGATGCAAGGCATCGCACCGGGAGCCTCGAAGGATGCACGGCCAAGCTATCTCGACACCCGCTCCGTGAGAATCGGGCCGTCGTCCTTCGAGGCTCGCCGAAGAGGCGAGCGCCTCAGGATGACGGATCTGCAGTGCCCACTGCTTCTCTACTTTTGTTGCGAGCGCTCGCAAGGACGAAAGAGACAGCCGAAATCCTAAAGGTGTTTTGCCCGACGGCGCAAGCGGATTTCTCTTTTTGCGAAAACAACCCCATGCACAGTAGAACAGTCGTTGATTTTCAAACAAGAAAGGTGCGCACCACCCCGCAGGCAGACGCGCCCCTGCGAATGCTTTCGGCCCGAACCAATTGCCCCGTTCGCAGCACTAACGATGACGGGAGGCACCGGCCCAGCCTTGCTGGCAGGCGCTAACTGACGGGCAAGCTTGTTGGACGACCGATCGGAACCCATATCCTTGGCCGCTATACCCTCGCCCGCAACACGTTTATGTTGTCGTGGCAAACGTCGCTCCATTCGACCGACCGGGAGACATGGAGTGCCCGGTGGAGCTGAAAATGCCCGACAACAAGCCGACTGCGCCGCTCGACCTCTCCGTCTTCGACAATCTCGATCCACCGCCAGGGCAAGTGCCGGCCGTTGCGCCTGAGGCGCGGCCTCTGACCACGACGGACCCGCGCCTGATGGCGGAACCGGCGCCTGAACGGCTGGTCGAGATTGCCAATCTCAGCGCCGCGGATCGGTCGGCGGCAGAGACCTCGGCCGCAAAGGTCGACTTCCGGAACACCACGACGCTACTGGCGCACGGCGACGGCGCGCTGGCTGCTATAGCCCAGACCTCGCGGCAATTGTTGACGGGCGTCCGGCTCGAGGATGCCGGCGAGGTCGGACGAATTGCTGCGAGTGTCATCGACGGCGTGAACATCCTGCGGATTCAGGACCTGCAGGCCGAAGCGCGAGGCGATCAACCGGTCGCCCGCAAAGGCCTGCTCGGCAAACTGATCGGCGCCGTATCAGAGGCCCGCACGGCGTTCAGCGGGTTTTTGGAGAACCGCAAGCAATTCCTCGACCTGATGGATGCCGAGCAAGCCAAAGCGCGGAAAACCAAGGCAGATCTGACGGTCGCGGTGCAATTGCTCGACCAGCAGGCGCTGGCGGTGCGGCAGAGCCTCAACGATCTCAAGATCGAAATCGCGGCCGGCCAGGTCGCGCTCGACCGCGGTCAGGCTGAGCTGGAAACGCTGCGCCAGCATGCTGTCGGAACCGGTGACCCGGCCGATGCCGCCGATGTGATGGAGTATCGGTCGGCGGTCGCGAATTTCCGCGGCAAGATCGCCGAGATGCGCGAAAATCTCGTGGCCTCCGCGATGCTGATCCCGATCATCGGACAGAACAAGAAGGCCGCCGAAACCCGCATCATGAAGATATCGAACGGGATGCTGGTGGTGATCCCCCGACTGATGGCGGTGGCAAGCCAGGCGGTCGTACAGGTCGATATCGCCAGAGCCGCATCCGAATCCGAGAAGCTCGACGAAGCCGCGCGGCAGATTACTGTCCTCGCCTCGAAGGGCGCGCACGATGCCGCGACCAGCGCGGCGCGCAGCCTCGGCGGCGATCAGCGCAATATCGACGTGCTGGCGCAGGTCGCGGATGAAGCGATCCAGACCATGCACGAGGTCATCGAGATCGAACGCGAAGTCGCCTCCGGCGACCGCGACCGCGAGGCCAAGCTGACCGCGATCCGCGATCGCCTGGTTCAGGGCATGCAGGGCGTCAACGCCGCGGCGGTGCAGAAGTGACGGAAAATATCGATTTCGATATCCACGCCGCGTGGCTACGCCGCTTCAAGTCGGACGCCGAAAGCAATCTCCGCGCCTTCGCGCTCAGGCTCAAGGAAGCTTTGCCGGAGTTGGTGACTGTCCACGAAAGTCGCGGCCTATTTTCCCGAAGCGTGAAAACCACAGGCGTCTCGGTCGAGCTCGGTGAGAAGCGGTACAATCTGGAGATGGACGGCAGTCGTCTGAAAGCCAGCATCGCCATGGTCGTCCATGGCGTGGTGCTCAACACCAAAAGCGTCGATCCCGCCGAATGGTTTGCGCGGCTGGCGGAGGAGACCAAGAAAGCCAGCGACTATGCAAAGGCTCTGAGCGGATCACTCGGCGATTTCATGGCGAGCTGACATGGGTATTTTCGACATCTTCAAACAACCGGACGCCGAAACCCTCGCCCGGCGCGCCGCCCACGACGAACGCATCGCCGACATCCAGAGCTCCCTGCAACGGCGAGAAGTGCCGAAAGCCATTAGGGAGCGGCTGGAAGGCGCGCGCAGCGGGCGCCGGCCCTGGACCGCAACACTGACGCCGGCCGAACTGCTGATCACGCGCTCGCACGGCCTGCGGCCGATCGCAGCAATCTCGGCGACCTGCTGGCTGCACTACGGCTGGTCGTGGACCGAGGGCCACGCCGAAGGCTGGCATACGGCCCTGCGCCGGCTGAAAGAGGAAGCCTGGACCGCCGGCGCCAACGCGGTCCTCGATGTCAAGATGCGCACGATCCCGCTCGGCATCGACAACAGCATGGATTTCACGCTGTCCGGCACCGCGGTCCGCGTCGAGGGATTGCCGCAAAGCGACGACCCGATCGTTGCCACCGTCCCTGCCCTGGAGTTCGTCAAATTGCTCGAAGCCGACGTGGTACCCACGGGCCTTGCGATCGGCGCCTATTACGAATGGCTGAACGACTGGCTCAACAATACGAATTTGACGTGGATGGGCAATATCGAGTCCACGCGGTTGAGCGAGCTCTGGCAACACGTTCGTCAAAGGGCTCATCAGGAGCTGAGGACCAACGCCCGCCCGCAAGGCAACGGCGTGCTGGCGCATCTCAATTTCAGCGAGATGTTCGAGCGCGAAGGCCAGAACAAGCAGAAGCAATATCTCGCCCGCCACATCGTCGTTGCAACGACCGTCGACGCCAGGCGCGCCGCCGCGATTCCACATGACGTGCGCATGGTCGTGGACATGCATGACGGCCGCACGCCGCTGGTCGGCACCACGCCACATCACCAATCCTACCAGTCCAATGAATCCGAGGGAGCCATTTGACATGACCGACGAGATACCGGAGCACGCTAGGGATCGCCTGAAAGGCTTGCGCAGCTCGGCGCATTCGACTGGCGTGTTCACGTCCGACTTTTCGGTCAACGAGTTTCTGCTGGTGCGCAAGGCCGGCTTTGAGCCGATCGGCCTGTGCGTCGGCAGCTGCGTCTACCATGTCGGCATTCAGTACCGCAGCTGGAGCAAGAACCAGGAGCTCGATGTCCTCTCCAAGGCGATGTATCACGCGCGCGAGCTGGCGATGAGCCGGATGCGGGCCGAGGCCACCGCCATGGGCGCGGACGGCATCGTCGGCGTGAAGCTCACGATCAAGCGGCTGGAATGGGACGAGCATCTGCTCGAGTTCATCGCCATCGGCACCGGCGTGGTGCATGGCGAGGGCCATCCCGGATTCCGCGCGCATGACGGCGGCCCTTTCACCTCCGACCTGTCAGGGCAGGATTTCTGGTCCCTGCTGCATTCCGGATATCGTCCGGTCGAGATGGTGATGGGAAGCTGCGTCTATCACGTCGCCCATCGCGGCATCCTGGCGGGCCTCGGCAGCATCGGCCAGAACGTCGAGCTCGAGAACTACACCTCGGCCATGTACGAGGCGCGCGAAATCGCCATCGACCGGATGCAATACGAGGCCGAAGCCGCGCACGCCGAAGGCGTCGTCGGGGTCGACATCCACGAGGGCAGCCACGGCTGGCAGACCCATGTGATCGAGTTCTTCGCGATCGGAACTGCCGTGCTGCCGCTCGCTCAGGAGATCGCACCGGAGGCGATCCCCGATCCGGTGATGGTGCTGTCGGTGAACGATTGAGGCCGCGCTCGGACGGGCGCGATATCGGAACGCACGCCCGTAGGGTGGGCAAAGCGAAGCGTGCCCACGCTTCTTCGTGATCAATAGCATGTGGTGGGCACGGCGCAAGCGCGCCTTTGCCCACCCTACGAGACCGCCCTACTCCGCTGCGATCTGCCGCGGCGCTGGCGGTGGGCTCGCCAAATCGGCGGCGAGCTGGGCGTAGCGGGCCTTGGCGTCTGCCACCGCCTTCTCCTTGACCGGGCCGTAGCCACGGATGCGGTCGGGCAGCGACAGGAGTTCGACCGCGGTATCGACCGTGACCGGCGACAACAGGCCGAGCACGGTGGCAACGTCCTTTTCGTAGCCGACGATCAGGTCGCGCTCGAGCTTGCGGTCGGCGCTGCGGCCGAAGATGTCGAGCGGCGTGCCGCGCAGGAACTTGAATTTTGCCAGGACACCGAACACCTTCAGCATCCACGGGCCGAAAGCACGCTTCTTCGGACGGCCCAGCGCATCGAGGCCGCGGCTGAGGATCGGCGGGGCCAGGTTGAAGCTGAACTTGAAGTCGCCCTCGAACTGGTCCTGGAGCTGTTTTGCGAAGGCACCGTCGGTGAAGAGACGTGCGACCTCGTACTCATCCTTGTAGGCGAGCAGCTTGGCGTAGTTGATCGCGACCGCACGCGGCAGCGCATCGCCGTAAGCACCCTTGACCGCAGCGTCACGGACCCGGTCGACCAGCTTGCGATAACGTTTTGCGAGGCGGCCGTTCTGGTAGGCGGTGAGATGCTTGGCGCGGTGATCGATGATCTCGTCGAGCGTCATCGCCTCCAGCGTCTTCGGCGCTTCGACCTCGTCCGTTCCCTTCAGCATTTCGGCGAGACGTGCGGGATCGACGACCGCGAGGCGGCCGAGGCGGAAGGCTTCCTTGTTCATCTTGATCGAGACGCCGTTGACCTCGATCGCCTGCTCGATCGCTTCAGCCGACAGCGGGAACAGCCCCTTCTGATAGGCATAGCCCATCATCATCATGTTGGTCGCGATGCTGTCGCCGAGCAGTTGCTCCGCCGGCTTGGTGAAGTCGAAGAAGACGGAGTCCTTGTGCAACGCTGTCTCCAGCAAGCCGTTGAGCTTGCGGGTCTGAAAATTGAAGTCGCGGTTGAGCACGAAATCGGCGGTCGGGATGACGTGGCTGTTGATGATGCCGCGGGTGCGGCTGGTATCGCAGAGCGAGATCGTGTCCTTGGCGACCGCGACCACCTCGTCGGCGGCGAGCACGAGATCGGCCGTGCCGGTGACGATGCGCGAGCACGTCACCTCGGCCGTATGATCCGACAGGCGGACGTGGCTCAGCACCGCGCCGCCCTTCTGCGCGAGGCCGGACATGTCGAGGATCATCGAGGCCTTGCCCTCGATATGCGCGGCCATGCCGAGCAGCGCGCCGATGGTGAGCACGCCGGTGCCGCCAACGCCGCCGACGGCGATGTTGTAGGGCTTGTCCAGCGTCGGACGCGAAGTCGGCTCGGGAAGCGCACCGATATCGCCGAGGTCAGCGGGCGCGCGGTGGCGCGGTTTGCCGCCGTCGACGGTGACGAAGGACGGACAGAAACCCTTGAGACAGGAATAATCCTTGTTACAGGACGACTGGTTGATGGCGCGCTTGCGGCCGAACTCGGTCTCCAGCGGCTCGACCGAGATGCAGTTCGATTGCACCGAGCAGTCGCCGCAGCCTTCGCAGACGGCTGGGTTGATCATGACGCGACGCGCCGGATCTTCCATCAGGCCGCGCTTGCGGCGGCGGCGCTTCTCGGCAGCGCAGGTCTGGACGAAAACGATCGCGGACGTGCCCTTGTACTCGCGGCACATCTTCATGACGTTGTCGAGTTCGTCGCGATGATAGAGCTTCACGCCGGGCGCGATGGTGTCGGCCGGATAGGTGTCGGGAGCCTCCGAGACCAGGTAGATCTCACGAATGCCTTCGGCGTGGAGCTGGAAGGTGATCTGCTGTGGCGACAGATCGCCGTCGTGACGCTGGCCGCCGGTCATGGCGACGGCGTCGTTGTAGAGGATCTTGTAGGTGATGTTGGTCTTGGAGGCAACCGCCTGCCGGATGGCAAGAAGGCCAGAGTGGAAATAGGTGCCGTCGCCGAGATTGGCGAAGATATGGTTCTCGTTGGTGAAGGGCGCGATGCCGACCCACGGCACGCCCTCGCCGCCCATATGTGTGAAGGTCTCGGTCGAGCGGTCCATCCACAGCGCCATGAAGTGGCAGCCGATGCCGGCCAGCGCGCGGCTGCCTTCGGGGACCTTTGTCGATGTGTTGTGGGGGCAGCCGGAGCAGAAGTACGGGGTACGAGACACTGGCGCCGTGGGGATCATCTGGGACGCCTGGCGGCCGTTGAACCAGTCGGCCTTGGCGCGGAGCATCTCCGCAATCTCGGGGTTGAGATCGAGCTTGAGAAGTCGCTCGGTCAGCGAAGTCGCAAGCGAGGCGACGCTGAGCTCGGCGGCGAAGGTCAGGAAGCGCTTGTCGTGCTCGTCCATCTTGCCGACGATGCGCGGGCGGACGTCGTCGCGCCAGTTGAACAACACCTGCTTGACCTGGTTCTCGACGATCTCTCGGCGCTCCTCGACGATGAAGATTTCTTCAAGGCCGACGGCGAATTCATGTACGCCTTCCGGCTCCAGCGGCCAGGGCATGCCGATCTTGTAGAGACGAAGACCGATCTTGGCGGCAACTTCCTCGGTAACGCCGAGCTCGCGCAGCGCCTGGCGGACGTCCTCGTAGCTCTTGCCGGAGGCCATGATGCCGAAACGGGCGTTCGGCGAATCCATGGTGACGCGGTTGACCTTGTTGGCGCGGGCAAAGGCGATGGCGGCGAAGCCCTTGTAGTCCTGCAGGCGACGATCCTGCTCGAAGCGGTCGTCGGGCCAGCGCAGATTGAGGCCGCCGGGGGGCAGCTCGAAGTCAGGGGGAATGATGAAGGGCTTCATCTCGTCGGTGAGGTCGATCTCGGCGGTGGTCTCCACCGTCTCGGTGATCACCTTCATGCCGACCCAGCAACCGGAATAGCGCGACATCGCGATGCCGAGCAGGCCCATCTCGATCATCTCGTGGATGCTCGAGGGATAGAGATACGGCATCAGCGCCGACATGAAGGCGTGGTCCGACTGATGCGGGACGGTTGAGGATTTGGCGCCGTGGTCGTCGCCGGCCAGACACAGCACGCCGCCGTTCTTAGCCGAGCCGGCCGCATTGCCGTGGCGGAAGACGTCGCCGCAGCGGTCGACGCCGGGGCCCTTGCCGTACCAGATGCCGACCACGCCGTCGTATTTCGCGCCGGGTGAGAGGTTGAGCTGCTGCGAGCCCCAGACGGCGGTCGCCGCAAGGTCCTCGTTCACGCCGGGCTGGAATTTGATGTTGTACTGCTCAAGGTGCTTGCGCGCGGCGAAGAGCTGCTGGTCGTAGCCGCCGAGCGGCGAGCCGCGATAGCCCGAGATGAAGCCTGCAGTGTTCAGGCCCGCGGCACGGTCGCGCCTGATCTGGGCCATGGGCAGACGGACCAGCGCCTGGATCCCCGTCGTGAAGATATGGCCGGTGTCCTGGGTGTATTTCTGATCGAGACTGATCGGACCCTGGTTGATGCCCATTGTTGTCCTCTTCCGCCCTTTTGAGCGTTTGGCTGCTTAAGCCGTTGCCTGCCCGTTGTTTTTTAGCTAGGGCGCGCCGACCATCTCCGCCACTCTATGTCGGATATTTAACGCGGCGCATCACAAATCTGGCTCTTCCGGGGCGACGGGAAAAAAACGCAATTTCGTGGCCGGAAAGACATTGGCGATTTTCAATTTGTGTCACGATACCCCCGCTGTCGCGAAACGACGTGACGCCGCTATGTTCAGGCGCTCGACGGATGGTCGCAGGAGAAGGCCTTTGATGCGGACGATTCTCGCTGTTGCGCTCTTGTGCAGTGCGGTCGCGACGACCGCTCTCGCCGCCGAGCCGTCGCCCGAGCTGATCGCCTATGGCAAGACGCTGGTCGAGGCCGGCGATTGCGCGGGCTGCCACACCGCCGATCCCGCCAAGCCGTTTGCCGGGGGCAAGCGCATCGACACGCCGTTCGGCGCGATCTACGCGCCGAACCTGACGCCTGACCGCGACACCGGGATCGGCGCCTGGACGGATGCCGATTTCACCCGCGCCGTGCGCTACGGCACCGCGCCTGATGGCTCGCTCTACTACCCGGCCTTCCCCTACCCCTACTTCACCCGGATGACCAAGGACGACACGCTGGCGATCCGCGCCTATCTCGGCTCGCTCGCGCCCGTCGTGAACCGCAACAAGCCGCCGGAGCTGCGCTGGCCTCTCAACTATCGCTTCATGATGCGCGGCTGGAACCTGCTGTTCTTCACATCAGGCCTGTTCGAACCGGACCAGAGCAAGAGCGCGGCGTGGAACCGTGGTGGCTATCTCGTCACCGGCCCCGGCCATTGCGGCGCCTGCCACACGCCAAAGAACTATTTTGGCGCGGACAAGAGCGCGCAGGCGCTGACCGGCAGCGAGCTCGACGGCTGGTACGCGCCACGGCTCGACGGCGCCGCGCGCACCGGCTTGCAGTCGTGGAGCGCGGACGACATCACCGAATATCTGCAGAGCGGCCGCAACGCCAAAAGCCATGCCGGCGGTCCGATGGCCGAAGTGATCGTCAATTCGACCTCGAAGATGAGCGATGCCGATGTCCGCGCGATCGCGATGTATCTGAAAGACCTGCCGCCGGTGCGGCGCGAGCCGAAGGTGACGCCGCCCGATGAGGCCGAGATGAAAGCCGGCCAGGCCGTCTACGCCAAATTCTGCATCGCCTGCCACGAAGCCGACGGCACCGGCGCGCCGCGCATCTATCCGCCGCTGCCGGGCAATGCGCTACTGCAATCGATCAACCCATCCTCGACCTTGCGTGTCATCCTCGACGGCGCGCACACGGTGACGACGCCGCGGGCGCCGAACACCGGCGAGATGCCCGGGTATGCCAAGCAATTGTCCGACGAACAGATCGCGGCGGTGACGAACTACATCCGCAATTCCTGGGGCAATGCCGGCCCGCTGGTGACACCGGCGCAGGTCGCGAAGGCGCGAGGGCAAGAGCGGTAGCTAGCTTTCTTCCGCATTCAAGAAAAGTCGTCATGCCCGGGCTTGTCCCGGGCATCCACGTTCTTCGAGCCGAGGGTAAGACGCGGATGGCCGGGACAAGCCCGACCATGACGGTGTGGCGGCGACGGCGCAAACTCGAAAGTGAGGCGAAGCCTCACTTCTCCCCATCACCCGTGAAGACGAACTTCGGCATCTCCCATTTGTAGCGCACCGCGAGCAGGCGGAGGCTGATGCCGAGGATGAAGGTCAAGATGGTCCAGAGCTCCGCGTTCAGCTTCAGGCCGAAGGCGGTGGCATAGAACAGGCCGGTCACCACCGAGACGGTCGCATAGAGTTCGGAGCGAAACAGCAGCGGCACGTCGTTGCAGAGCACGTCGCGTAACACCCCACCGGCGCAGCCCGTCACCATGCCGGAGACGATCACGATCGTCAGCGAGGCATCCATCTGCCAGGCAACATCGCAGCCGGTCATGGTGAAGACGACGAGCCCGATCGCATCGAGCACGATGAAAGCGATCTTCAGCCGGTGCACGTGGCGCGCCGTCAAAATGGTGACGAAGGCCGCGCCACCTGCGAGCGCGAGATAGACAGGGTTTTGCACCCAGGCCAGCGGATAGTGCCCGAGAAAGAGATCGCGCAGCGTGCCGCCGCCAAGCGCGGTGATGCAGCCGAGGAAGCAGACGCCAAGCCAGTCCATGCTGCGCCGTCCCGCCGCGAGCGCAGCGGTCATGCCCTGCGCGGCCACCGCGACGAGTGAGAGGAAATGCAGCACGCTATCGCTCGGCGGCAGGCTCCACATCGCATTGTTCCCTTCTCCCAGCGATGGAACTTAACGCATGGGGTTCCCGCGTGAACAGGTTCCCGATTCCTGGCGCGAGGGCAACATGCGACGAAAGCATCATGGGCGCGGAACAGAATATCGCAGCTGGGGGTTGTCAGGGCGTAATCAACGAGGAGACCCAATCGATGGCTGACGACCGTTTTCCCAACGATCCGTACCGCCCGAGCAACCTCGCCGACGATGAGTATCTTCGCGCGGCGCGCCGGGATTCCGACCTTCAGGCCGATCCCGAGCTGGGCGAAGGCCCCGCCTCCAGCGGCAAGGTAGCGTTGTTTGCGGTAGCAATCGCTCTGGTACTGGGGGCCGTGTTCTATGGCTTGAACAACACCAGCACCAGCAACCAGGCTGGCAACACGCCGGCGACCCAGACCGCTCAGCAGACGGCTCCGGCCAATCCGGCGGCACCTCCCGGCATGCGTGACGTGACGCCGCGCAACAACACCGCGCCGGGCGTGACCACGGGTGCCGCGCCGAGCAAGCCGGCGCCGGATACGCAGACGCCGTCTGACGGCGCGAAGTAACGAATTACAACAGAGTGCAACAGCGGCGGGATCGAAAGGTCCCGCCGCTTTTGTTTCTAGCCGAACATCTTGTTGAGCTCGCCGCCGGGATAGCCGCTACCGAGTTCAGTAAACGTCCCCTTCTCCGCCATCTCCTTCGCCGCACGCATGAAGCCGCCCCAGGCGGCGCGAGCAAGCGAGCCGCCGACGCTGATGCGGCGCACGCCAAGATCTTCGGCCTCCTTCAGCGACAGGCCGGAGGCGCCGATCAGCAGGTTGAACGGCTTGGGTGCGACAGCCTTCACTACCGCGGCGATATCCTCGCGCGTCTTCAGGCCCGGCGCATAGAGACAGTCGGCGCCGGCATCGGCGTAAGCGGCGAGCCGGTCGATGACGAGCTTGAGATCCGTAACGCCCCAGAGATACGCCTCACAACGGCCGACCAACATCGTGTTGCTGTCGCCGATCGCCTTGCGCGAAGCCTTGATGCGCTCGACTGCGAGCGCGCGATCGTAAAGCGGCTTGTCCTTGTCCCCTGTGGAGTCCTCGATCGAGAGGCCCGCGACACCGGTGCGCACGCCGCGCTCGACATTGTCAGCGACCTTGTCCGGCTCGACGGCAAAACCGCCCTCGAAATCCGCGTTCACGGGAATGTCGACGGACGAGCTCAATGCTGCCAGATGCTGACAGACGTCCTCGACGGTGACGCGGTTGTCGGCCTTGCCAATCGTCCAGGCAAAGCCCGCGCTCGAGGATGCGATCGCCTTGAAGCCAAGATGCTGCAACGCCTTGGCGCTGCCGACATCGACCGGGTTGGGCAGGATGAAGCAGCCGCTCTCGTGCAGCTTCCTGAACGTCGCGCGCTTGTCAGCAGTTGTCACATGCATGTTTCTCTCCCTGGTATTGGCCGCGCAGACATAGGCACGCGCATTAGGCAGCGCTAGTGCGCGCCCGGCAGCGCCAGTGCGCGCCCGGCAGCGCCAGTGCGCGCCCGGCAGCGCCAGTGCGCGCCCGGCAGTGCTAGCGCGCGTCGTGCACGGCGCGGCTGTCCTTTGGCGCCTGCGCACGATCCGTCATGCCGTAGTCCCTGACAACGCTGGCGATGCGCAAATGATAGTCGGCGAAGATCTTGGCCCTGCCATTGGCCTGGGTGCGGCGGTGCTCCATCGTGTTGCGCCAGGTTTGCACCGCAGCCTCATCCCGCCAGAACGACAGTGACAGGATCTTGCCTTTCTCGGTCAGACTTTCGAACCGCTCGACCGAGATGAAGCCGTCGATGGTCTGAAGGACCGGCTTCAGATCCGCCGCGAGGTCGAAATAGGTCTGGCTGTGCTCGGGCTTCGGCCAGACCTCGAAGATCACGGCGATCATGGGCGTCTCCTCATCGTTGATGGCCTACACTACCACCTGGCGCAAGAAGGTGCGCTCCTCCGCGAGGATGAATTTGTTGTCCTCGGCGAAGTGGAAATTGGCCATCCCTTCGGCGTCCTGCCGCAACCGCGCGCGATAGGCCTCGTAGGCGGCCAAGCTTTCGAAGGTGATCAGCGCGAAGGCGATGTTGTTGGTGCCCTCATGCGGCATGAAATAGCCGATCAGGTCGCCACCGCATTTCGGAATGATGGTGAGCCAGCGCTTCGAATAGTCCTCGAACTGCGCGCGCTTGAAGGGATCGAGCTGGTAGCGGATGAAGACGGTGACGGACATGATGGGCTCCTTGATCTGTGGTTGCGAAAAGCGCGAGCGATACCGTCGCCGCTGAAGCATCTGGATTGCTTCGCTTCGCTCGCAATGACGTGTTTGCAGCAGCAAGCTACGCGCTTGCCCGACCACAATGCTTCGGCTACCATCGAAGCATGAAATCAGGACCCGACATTGCCATGGTCGCCGCGCTGGTCGGCGATCCCGCCCGCGCCAACATGCTCACGGCACTGATGAACGGACGCGCGCTCACCGCGAGCGAGCTTGCACAGGAAGCCGGCATCACGCCGCAGACCGCGAGTTCGCATCTCTCCAAGCTCGAGGCCGGTGGGCTGGTCGAGCCGGAGAAGCAGGGCCGCCACCGCTACTACCGCCTCACCGACGACGACGTCGCCGGCGTGCTCGAAGGGCTTGCCGGCCTTGCCGCGCGCACCGGCCACATGCGCGTGCGCACCGGGCCGAAGGATCCGGCGCTGCGCCGCGCGCGGATCTGCTACGACCACCTCGCCGGCGATCTGGGCGTGCAGATGCTGGACAGTCTGCGTACGCGAAACCTGGTGAAGCAGAAGAAGCAGGACATCGAGCTGACGGCGGAGGGCGAGCGCTTCCTCGCCAAGCATCTGCAGATCTCGTCTGAGATGCTCAGCCATCCGCGCCGGCCGGTCTGCAAGGCCTGCCTCGACTGGAGCGAACGGCGTCACCATCTCGCAGGCACGCTCGGCGCTGCGATGATGCAGCGCTTCGCCGAGCTAAAATGGGCCGCGCGCGACGCCACGCCCGGCAGCCGCGTGGTGAATTTCACCCGCACCGGCGAGAAGCAGTTCGCGGCGCTGTTCGGGAACGGGAACGACTGATCACGCAGACGGCGTGACGGCGCACGGATGGGCTCTTGCGCCATTTCATGTCGCGCGAGGCCGGACGCTAAAAATGTTCATGCCGCATTCAGGTCATGATTGGCAGGTTTGGATCGCGACGTGACGGCACGTATCCAGATTTAATGTGTCGAATCGCGTCTTTTGATTCATTGTGCGCCGCAAGCACCAAGCCATCGAAGAATTTGCCCTTAGACCCTCCCCCAAACAACTTGCCCCCAAGGACGAAGGAAGATCATCAAATGAAATATCTGTTTGCCGCCGTGATGCTCGCCAGCGCGGTCGTCGGCTTCAGCGAAGTGGCCAGCGCCGCTGGTGGCTGCGGTCCGGGCTGGTACCGTGGCGCCTATGGCGGCTGCCGTCCGATGCGTGGTCCCGTTGTCGTCGCCCCCGCGCCGATCGTGGTCGCCCCGCCTGTTGTCGTCGTGCGTCCGCGCGTGTGCCCCTATGGCTTCCGCTGGTACGCTGGCCGCTGCCGTCCGTTCTGATCTCTCGCACTTGCGAAATGGTCGCGCGGCGAGAGCCTGCGCGGCCATCTTCGTTGAAGCACCTGACGTCAACAAAAAGGGGATCGCCATTGCGATCCCCTTTTGCATTCCGGACGGCGTTACCAGCGACGCCAGTGGCGGCGATGCCAGCCCCAATGCCGACGGCGCCAACCCCAATGACGATGATGCCAGCGGCCACCGCCACGCCAGTGCACCTGCTCGGGCTTGAGCTGGGCTGCTTCCTCGCTGCTGATGACGGCGGGCTGAGCGTCCGGATTGGCCAGCGGCATGCCGGCATTGCCGAGCGGCTGCGGGGCCAGCGGCGCGGCCTGCGCAGCGGCGGTGAACGCAGCCGCTCCCGCCGCGACACCGAATGCAAGTTTCAAAAAGTTCCGGCGCTCCATGAGAATATCCTCTGCTTGAATCGACGAGGTGATGCAGAGCAAGTGTCGCGGGGCTGACATGAACTGCTGCTGAATCGCGCGTTCAGGTTCATTGCAAAGCTGTCAGGATGTCGCGTCAAACTCCTGCGCCAGCACCAGCGTTTCGCGCGAGCGCTTCACCTCGGGCCAGTCACGGTTGAAATCGGCGACGAGCTTGTTCAGCGCGTCGGGTACATGCTCGGTCTCGTACCATCTGTCGAAGGCAGCGCGCTTGCTCGCATCAGTGACAATAGCGCGAACGACGAAGTAAGCTGATGGCACCGGATTTCCTCCTGTTGTTTGATCGCAGCACAGCTTGATATAGTGCCCCATTAAAAAGCCCGCGTGGGGACCATGACGATCGCGCGACATCAATTTCCAACAATCGATTTCAGGGGAGCAATATGAAGAAATGGCAGCGATTGGCGCGCGCATTGGGTGCGCTAGGATTTCTTCTGGCGGGACATCAGGCCTACGCCGACGGCTCCGTATCGTCGCTGGGCATGGGCAAGGGCGCGGCTACTCCAGCCGAGTTTGATCGCTTCCTGGCGGTGATCCAGCAGTACAATTCATCAGGCGAGCGCTTTCGCATCGACAGCCATTGTCAATCCGCCTGCACGATGTTCCTTTCGATCCGCAACGTCTGCGTCTCGTCCGGAGCGACGCTGTTGTTTCACGCCGGCGGATCCATGAAAAAGGGCATCATCAGCCCTCAGCGCACACAACAGATGGCCAGCACCTACAACGCCGCTTTGCGCCAATACGTCATGGACAATCATTTCATGGACACCTTCGCCTTTCACCCGATCTCGGGAAGCGAAATCGTCAAACGCTTCGGCTATCCGGCGTGCCGGTGAGCGGCGCGGCACTGCGGGTTACGGCATCGCCTAACCCGCCGTACCGCCCGCGGCCTTTCAAAACATTCGCGCTCCCCTGTCGGAACGCACCGTCTCCGTCCGTCCTATGCTTGAGACAGCACGGAGACACCGCATGGCCGACCTCACTCTGACCACCTACGACTGGGTTCCGCCGCCGCCGCGCGGCTATGTCCGCGACCTCAGAGTGCGCTGGGCGCTCGAAGAGGCCGGCTTGCCCTATCGCGTCGCCAGCACGCCGTTCGCCGACCGCGGCCCTGCGCATCTGGCGCACCAGCCGTTCGCCCAGGCGCCCTGGCTGACCGATGGCGACCTCTCGATCTTCGAGACCGGCGCAATCCTGCTGCATCTCGGTGGGCTCAGCACCAAGCTGATGCCGTCTGATCCGCGCGGCCGCAGCGACGTGACGGAATGGGTGTTCGCCGCGCTCAATTCAGTGGAGATGGCGAGCCTGCCCTGGACGATGCTGAAGTTCATGGGGCAGCCGGGATCGAAATTCTTCGACGACTTCCTCGCAGCTCGTCTCAAGCACATGGAGATGGTGCTAACCGACCGCGAATGGCTGGCAGGCGCGTTCTCCGTCGCCGACATCCTGATGGCGGACGTGCTGCGCGTCGCCGAACGTTTCGGCGGGCTCGACGACAGCCCAGCCTGCCGCGCCTACGTCGCGCGGGCCACGGGCCGTCCGGCGTTCGCAAAGGCGCGGGACGACCAGATGGCGCATTTCGCTGCGGCGGATGCGACGCGTTCCTGACGCGTGGGGCGGATGAGGCGAAGCCGTCATCCGCCCCCGCTTCATCAGTGTGACCCACCGCACATATTTTACCAGGAGGTCGTCATAGGCTCACGACCGCTGGAACGATGCAATGTGCCTCAAACTATCACGGCGAAAGGTGACACATGGCCCGTATCGACCATCTGAAAGTGCAACTCATCCGTGCCGTGCGCCTGGCGAAGGTGATCCTCGACCGGCACACTGCGAAACGGCTTCAGGCGTTGGCTGCCGAATGTCGCACGGAGCTGCAGGTTCTGACCGTTAGCACTGCCGCATAGGGCAGCAGACTACACCAGCTTCATCGGCGTATCGGCGACCACACGCAAATCGAAGCTGCTGATCAACGCCGAACGACGCGCCTCCGCAGCCCCGATCGCATCATCCGTCTGCCGCAGCGTGCTGATGTTCGAACCCAGCGAGACGATGCCGCCGAGCACCAGCGCAATCGAGCCGAGTGCGGCGGTCTGACCAAATCCAAACAGCCCGAGGATCGTGACGAGGAGCAGCGCAGCACCGCTGCCGATCGCGATCTTGGACGCCAGGATGTACTTGCGGCACCGCTCGGCGATCGCAGCGAGCGCCTCGATCCGGTCTTCGATGTCGGAGATTTCGTCGGTCGGATCGTCTTCGGCCATGGGCGTCACTCGTCCCGAGCAACCTGTCGAAGAAATCCAAAGAATTCAAAATTGGGCGGGTGCGGGAATACGATCTCCGATTGGGTAACGATCTTTCGCTTGTCGCCCCATATCTGGACTTCGTCGCGCGAGATATATCGTCCGGTTATCTTGAGCGGATTCGCATTTGTGTCCACAAACGTGCAAGTCGCCTGGATTGTCCGGTCAGAGCCAAGCGTACCGACTATCCTGATCGCCTCACGTCCCAATTGGTCCGGCACCGCGCCTCCCGGATCGTCCGTGTAAAAGACGCGAATGTCGATCTTGTTTCCTTGAAACACGATCTCAGCCTTTCCGCTTCTCGGCGCCCACTTCGGCCCAGAGACGAGGCTCTTTCCAACTTTAATGAAATCCCACAGCTCGGCGGCCTCGGCGCGGGCGACCCCCATCGCGAGCACCATCACTAGCAACAACACGATTCTCATGAACAAGCTGGCGAGAGTAGACATTCCGACAACAATGCACCGCTGGAGAGAGCGAGCCCGCATGAGCGCAGCGACATGCGGGACTGAAACAAAAAACCCGGATGTCGCTGCGCTCATCCGGGCTACGTCTTTTTCACAACGGCAAATTGTCGTGCTTCTTCGCCGGGGTTTCCACCTTCTTGTCCTTCAGCATCGACAGCGCCCTTGCGATCCGCTTCCTCGTCGAGTGCGGCATGATGACGTCGTCGATGTAGCCGCGCTCGGCCGCGATGAACGGTGACAGGAAGCGGTCTTCGTATTCCTTGGTGCGCGCGGCGATCTTGTCGGGGTCGCCGATGTCAGAGCGGAAGATGATCTCGACCGCGCCCTTGGCGCCCATCACCGCGATCTGGGCGGTCGGCCAGGCGTAGTTCATGTCGGCGCCGATTTCCTTGGACGCCATGACGTCGAAGGCACCGCCGTAGGCCTTGCGGGTGATGATGGTGACGAGCGGCACGGTGCACTGCGAATAAGCGAACAGAAGCTTCGCGCCGTGCTTGATCAGGCCGCCATATTCCTGCGCGGTTCCGGGCAGGAAGCCCGGCACGTCGACGAAGGTGACGATCGGGATGTTGAAGGCGTCGCAGAAGCGCACGAAGCGCGCGGCCTTGCGTGAGGCGTCGCTATCGAGCACGCCGGCCAGCACCATCGGCTGGTTGGCGACGAAGCCGACGGTGCGGCCGGCGATGCGGCCGAAGCCGGTGACGATGTTCTTCGCAAACAAGTCAGCGATCTCGAAGAAGTCGCCCTCGTCCACGACCTTGAGGATCAATTCCTTCATGTCGTAGGGCTTGTTCGGATTGTCGGGGATCAGCGTATCCAGCGACATGTCGATACGGGCGGTGTCGTCGAAGCTCGGCCATTCCGGCACGCCATCGGTGTTGTTAGCAGGCAGGAAGTCGATCAGGCGACGCATCTGCAGCAGCGTCTCGACGTCGTTCTCGAACGCGCCGTCCGCGATCGAGGAGCGCGTGGCGTGCACCGAGGCGCCGCCGAGTTCTTCGGCCGTGACGACCTCATTGGTCACCGTTTTCACGACGTCAGGGCCGGTGACGAACATGTAGCTGGTGTTCTTCACCATGAAGATGAAGTCGGTCATCGCAGGCGAATAGACGTCGCCGCCGGCGCAGGGACCCATGATGACTGAGATCTGCGGGATCACGCCCGAGGCGAGCACGTTGCGGCGGAACACGTAGGAATAGCCGGCGAGCGCGGCGACGCCTTCCTGGATGCGGGCGCCGCCCGCGTCATAGAGGCCGATGATGGGCGCCCTCGCCTTCATCGCCATGTCCTGGAGTTTTGTGATCTTCAGCGCGTGAGTCTCGGACAACGAGCCGCCGAACACGGTGAAGTCTTTCGCGAAGACAAAGGTCTTGCGGCCGTTGACGGTGCCCCAGCCGGTGACGACACCATCGCCGGGCACCTTGTTCTTCTCCATGCCGAACTCGGTGGAGCGATGCTCGACGAACATGTCGAACTCCTCGAACGATCCCTTGTCGAGCAGAAGCTCGATGCGCTCGCGCGCGGTCAGCTTGCCGCGGGCATGCTGCGCCTCGATGCGCTTCTCGCCACCGCCGAGCTTTGCACCGGCACGACGGTCTTCAAGGGCGTCCAGGATATGTTTCATTTGCTCCCGCCAGTTCTTAAGCCTTAAGTGAAGCGGGTTCTAACACGGCATTTTGCAAGCCGGGAAGCGGCTTTCAGCGCCGCAGGGCTGCCCTGCCGCAGCGTGAAAGCGCAAGGAATTACAAAGTTTTGCCCGGGAGACGAGGATGGACGAGAAAGCGACTGACGCCGGCAGCGTGACCGGCGGCGTCCGGATTCTGCTGCGGCTCGAGGGACTCGTTTTGTTCGCGGCCATGACGGCGCTCTATGCGGTCTGGGGCGGATCCTGGACGATCTATCTGCTACTTTTCCTGGTGCCGGATCTGAGCTTTCTGGCCTATCTGTCCGACGCTAAGTTCGGCGCGCTGGCCTACAATGCCGCCCATAGCTACATGGCGCCGGTGACGCTGATGACGCTGGGATTTGGCCTCGCCTCGCCCCTCACCCTCTCCATCGCCTTGATCTGGCTCGCCCATATCGGCATCGATCGGGCGCTGGGCTATGGCCTGAAATATTCCGCAGGCTTCGGCTTCACCCATCTGGGGCGGATCGGCCGGCAGAAAGATGCCTGACCTCCGCCCCACGCGCGGCGGGATGGGCGCGGTTTGCCCGTGCTGATCGGTTGACCCGGCCCGGCGATTCAGGCTTGCTCCCGATACGATCAGGCGCCGAATGTTGCGTGAGCTCAGTCGGTACGGCGGCGGTCATCACGTCCGGCTGCAAGCATCATCTCATGTCCGCCACGGTCGTTCCCCTGCCTCCGAACAGCGCGTCCGAAACCACCGACTTCCTGCGGCGCATGGCCAGCATGGTGTCGGGGCGGAACGGCGAGATGCTGCTGCGCGCGGCGAGCCTGATCGAGTCGCTGGCGCAGCGGGCGATGACGGCCGAACGGCTCTATCACCAGCAGCAGGAAGAGAGCACGCGGCATGTTGAGCTGCGCGAGGCCGTCGAGCTCGCCTCCGACGCCATGGTCAGCCAGATCACCGCGCTGCGGGCGCAGCTTGCGGAGGTGACCTCCGCCGCAGCGGCCGAACGCGCCGCGTTCGATGTCGAGCGCGGCAAACTGCTGGGCCTGATGCAGGACGCGGAAAGCCATATCGGCAAGCTCACCATCGAGCTCAACACGCTTCGCGCGTCCGTCGACGCATTCAACGAGACCGCCGTCTCCGTGCCGATCGAAGTGCTGCAGCTGGCGCGGACACAGTTCGATTATCTCTCCAGCGGCTTTGCACGGAAGGGCGACGTGATCTCGCAGGCGATGAGCGAGATCGGCGGCTTCGCCATCGACCAGGCGCTGACCGCGAAGAAGTCGGCGGACAAGGCGTGAGGCTGCCGCGCGCAAATTGACAGCGCGCCGGCCGGTTGATCTACTTCCAAAAAATGACAGGGGAGGATCCGATGCCGACGGCATACCGCGTCGCCATGGCGCTCATCGCGCTCTGCGCTTCAACCGTGATCGCATGCGCGCAATCCCTTCCCAAGGATGCGCCTGCCAGGACCGAGATCTTCCCGATCCCGTCCCTCACCCTCTCCGACCAGCAATTCCTCAGCGGCGATGCCGCGGCCGGCAAGCCTGTGACGGTCGCCGGCGAATTCCGCGTTGCGCAAGGCACCGGCAAGATGCCGGTCGTGGTGCTAATGCACGGCTCCAGCGGCGTCGGCGCGACCACGGACGCCTGGGTGCACGAATTCAACGCGATGGGCATCTCGACCTTCGTCATCGATGGCTTCACCGGCCGCGGCCTCACCGTGGTCGGGCCGAACCAGGCCCTGCTCGGCCGGCTCAATCTGATTATCGACATCTACCGCTCGCTGGAGATCCTGGCGAAGCACCCGCGCGTAGATCCTGATCGCATCGTGCTGATGGGCTTTTCGCGCGGCGGCCAGGCGACGCTCTATGCGAGCCTTGAGCGCTTCCACAAGCTCTGGAACAAGTCGGGCGTGCAGTTTGCGGCCTACATCCCGTTCTATCCGGATTGCTCGACGACCTATCAGACCGACACCGAGGTCGCGGCGCGCCCGATCCGCATCTTCCACGGCACGCCTGACGATTATAATCCCGTGAAGAGCTGCAAGGCCTTCGTCGAGCGGCTGAAGGCTGCGGGCCGCGACATCGTGCTGACCGAATACCCCGACAGCGCTCATGGTTTCGACAGCGGCCTGCTCGGCGTTAATACTGTCACGGTGTCCGCCAACGCGCAGACCGCGCGCAACTGCCACCTCAAGGAGGGCGACGGCGGCGTTTTGATGAACGCCGACACGCAGGCACCTTTCAGCTACAAGGATGCCTGCATCGAGCTCAATCCGCATGTCGGCGGCAATCCGACGACAGCGGCGGAGTCGCGGAAAGCCGTGGTGGAGTTTTTGCAGGCGTTGTTCAAGCTGGGATAAAGCAGACGCGGTCACTACGAGCGCAGCTGCCGTAGGGTGGGCAAAGCGAAAGCGTGCCCACCAATTGCAGATGGTGGGCACAGCGCTACGCGCCTTTGCCCACCCTACGACATCTCGGTTATTCGCTAACGACCCCGCCCCGACAGCCGCAGCACGAACACCAGCACTTCGGCGACGGCCTTGTAGAGATCAGGCGGAATCTCTTCACCGAGCTCGACCTTGGAGAGCGCGCCGGCGAGAATCTCGTTCTCCTCGATCGGGATGTCGTTGGCCTTGGCGATCTCGACGATCTTGGCGCCGATCGTGCCTTTGCCTTTGGCGACGACGACAGGCGCGCCGCTGCCCTTCTCGTAATGCAGCGCAATTGCGAGTTTGGATTCGTCGCTCATGTGGCGCGATCCAGGAAATGCCCAGCGCGCGCCGGAGCCGGCTGCGGCGGGGTGCCGTCGCGTACGACGATGTCGCCGGGCTTCAGCTCGGCCTTGGTCAGCGCCTGGTTGAGCTCGCCGATCCCGGCACGGAGCTGCTGCGCCGTCGCCGGCCGCTCGGCCCACATCCGCACAAAGGTCTTGTCGCCGTTGAGCGTGACCAGCGCATGCACGGGACCGGCGGGTTCGACATTGAGCGTGAAGCGCGCGCGCCACGCGCGCTTGGCGGGATCAGGCGTTTCGTTGCCGCCATCGCGCGAGATCTCGAACTGCGCCATCGCGGTGCCCTGCGGGGTCGCAAACGGAATCTCGAAATTCCACTGCGGCGCGGTCGGGTCGCTGCGATGACCACTGGCATCGACGCGGTCGGGCAGCGAAGCCACCTGCAACAACGTCTGCCGCGCGATTGCGGCATCGGTGTCGTCGAGCAGGCGGTGCACGGTCGCCGCAAGTGGCGTATTCGGCGCAAGCGATGGCGAAGCGACCGCTTGCGGCGATGGCAAGGCGCCACGGAACGGCGGTGATGTCGTTGTGCGCGCGGACGCCTCGAACAAATGTGCGTCCGGCACGGCCTTGGTTGCGCCCGGCACATTGCCGGTCAGGCGCGGCAGGTTTTGCGTGACCTCTTGCAGCAGGCTCGCGGCAAGGCCTGCAGACATCGTTCGCGGCATCGCTGCCTGCGGCGTTTCGCCAGCCAGGTCAGCCAGCACGGCCACCGCAAGCGCTGCGTCGCGCGGCGATTGCGCGGGTTGAACGATTCCGGCCTGAGGCGTTGGCGACGCCGCCTGGGCGGCCTCACCTGCTACAGGCAGCGCCGCAGATGCAGTCTGGGGCGTGGCGACAGCGTTCGTCGCAACCGCAACAGCCTGTGTCGGCGGTGCGGCAGTCTCGAGCGTGCCTGATGTCGCCGCCAGCGTCTGGCGCAGCACCAGCAGCGCCGCCTTCAAATCCGGCACAGCGCCTGATGACGGCGTCGCGCCCGCGGCAAGGGAAGCCTCGAGAAACAGGCCCGACTTCTGGAAGGCAGCTTCGATATCGCCACCATCGAGGCTGGTGTTGAGCGGCGTCTGTTGCGCCAGCACGTCGAGCACGGCCTGCTTCAAGCCGGCCGGCAGATCGCTGCTTGTCACGACGGACGCGAGATTGGCGAACAACGGCGCCTGGCTGCCTTGCTTGGTCACGGCCTCGGCCGAAGCTGCGGTGACGGCGACCTGCTCCAGAGGCGTGAGTGCATTGCGCGCTGCGTTGACCGACGGTGCAAGCGATGGGCTGTCGACCAGCGAGGCCGTCGTCGGCGTCAGCGTGACCTGATCGGCGCTCGCCTCGCCCGCGCCGTTGACGACGGCGAGCCGGATCGTGCCGTCGTTCTGCGACACAGCGAGCTGAAGATTTTGCCCCGGGGTGAGCGAAACCTCGGACATCACGTCCATCGAGAGATTGGCGATCGCAATCCGCACCAGATTGTCGGCGAGCACGCTGACGACTTTGGCGTCGACCACGCTGCCGGCCTGAAGTACGAGATCGGGCGTCGCCGCGTCAGCAACGGGGCTGGCGGCACTGACGGGAATGATCGCGCTTATCGGCGTCGCCATGTCGGGGGCCCGGAGAATCCTGGTCCCACCCTAAGGCTCCGTCGTAAACCTCTCGTTAAGGACCTTTGGTCCCGGGCGGGTTCACGGCCGCCAAAACCGCGACGGCGGCATCGAAATCCCGCAGGCGCGTGGCCCGGCGGGCGGCCGCCTCCTCGTCCACACCCCATTGGTCGATGTTCCAGTCCTCATCGACATGGGCGGCAGCCCAGACCTGGTCGCGATCACGCACGCCATGGGCCAGCGCCAGCGCCAGCAGCGCTGAGCCGGTCAGGGTTGTCACCACGTGGAGGGCGGCAACCGACCAGGCATCATCAGGCAGTGCGGCACGGGCGGCCCGCAGCGCCTCGTCCGGCTGCTTCACATGCATGATGCCCTCGGAGAGGATGAAATGCGCCCCCAGCGCCTCTGCGGCCCAGAACAGCACGGGGTCCCAATGTGCGGCCTCGCGGGCGACCAACCCCTCGGGATGGCCGGCGCGATAGAACAGCAGGTCGGTCTCGAAGTATTTTCCGAGGTCTTCGGCCACGAGCTCGACGCGGTCGACGACGCCCTCGACCACGCTGTTGGCGATCCGGGTCAGCGGCATGGTCACGGGATCGATCGCCTCGCCCTGGGCGGCCCATTCGGCGGCCACAGCATCGGCCAGCGCCCGTGAGGGGATCACCACCCGGCGGGCAGATGGCGTGCGGATCGGCTTGCCGTCGAGCGTGATGGCAAAGCCACCCTCGGCCTCGGTCACGCCCGCCTCTTTGTAGAAGCGCTTGCGCAGCGGCGTCCGCGCGGACGCACGCGCCGATTCCCGTGGATCCTGCGGGGGCTGGCTGGCCGCTTCTTCGAACAATTCGCGCATGTGAGTTTTCGGTCCGGTCGCTGGATGCAGGTTTTTTAAAGTAAGATCGGCTTTTAAGATAAGATCGGCGGCCGATAAAGCGAGCGGGCATGAGGGAACTTGCGGGCATTGTGGCCCTGTTCGCCGGGCTTTGGCTGGCCGCGGCCGAGGCCGGCTTTCGCACCCCGGAATCGCTGATCCGCAACGTCTACGCCTACTACGGCAAGGGCGCGCCGGAGCTGTCGAAGGGCCTGCCGCGGGACGATGCGACGACCCGGCAGTTCTTCGACCCGAGCCTGCGCAAGGCATGGTCCGCACCGCGCAACGAGCCCTATGATTTCCTGGTCCAGAGCCCAAGCTGGAAGCTCGGGCCTGTTACGATCGCCGTCATCCGCAAGCAATACGACAAGACCTATGTCGCGGCCAATTTCGACAATCACGGCCGCAAGGTCGTGCTGAACTTCATCCTGGTGAACGGGCCCGAGGGTTGGCTGATCACGGACGTCGAGAGCCCGCATGACAGCCTGCGGATGTTTCTGGAGCAGTTTCGGAATTGAGGGCGACGGCCCTACTCCTCCGGCGCGTTCTCGATCGGATCGAATCGGCTTGCATCCAGCCCGAGCAGATTCCACGACTGCTGCATATGCTGCGGCAGCGGCGCGGTGGCGTCGATAAAGCCGCCGCGCGGATGCGGGATGACGATGCGGCGCGCGAGCAGATGCAGCCGGTTCTGCAGGCCGCCCGGCAGCTGCCAGTTCTCGATGTTGAAATATTTGGGATCGCCGACGATGGGATGGCCGATATGAGCCATGTGCGCGCGGAGCTGGTGGGTGCGGCCCGTCACCGGCTTCAGCGATACCCAGGTCAGCTTGTTGCCGGCGGTCTCGACCACTGCGTAATAGGTCACCGCGTGGCTCGCGCCCTCATCGCCATGCTGCGCGATGCGCATGATGGTGTCGTCCTCGCTTTCCTCCTTCGCCAGGAAGGTCGAGATACGGCCCTGCTTCGGCTTCGGCAGGCCCGGCACCAACGCCCAATAGGTTTTTCGCGCGGAACGCGAGCGGAACGCGCCGGTCAGATGCGAGGCCGCAAAGCGTGTCTTGGCGATCAGGAGACAGCCCGAAGTATCCTTGTCGATCCGGTGCACAAGCCGTGGCTTCTGGCCCTTGGAATCGCGCATGACCTCCAGCATTTGATCGACGTGTCGCGTCGTGCCGGAGCCGCCCTGCACCGCAAGCCCGAACGGCTTGTTCAACACGAGAACGTCGTCGTCCTCGTAGATCGTCATCTCCTTGAGCGCGTCGAGCGTCTTTTGCGCGCCTTCCGACAGTTCGCCGACGACCTTCGGTGCGTCGAGCTTCAGCGGCGGAATGCGGACGCTCTGTCCCTCCTCCAGCCGATCCTTGCTGTCGGCGCGCTTGCCGTTGACGCGCAGCTCGCCTTTACGAACGATGCGCTGGATGTGAGAGAACGACAGGCCGGGAAAGCGCGCTTCGAGGAAACGATCGACGCGCATGTTGTTCTCGTCGGCCGTCACCGTGACGGTCTGCACCTTGGTCGGCAGCAGCGCCTCGACCGGCTTCTCCGGTGCGGCCCGTTCGACCTCGGCTTTGGGCGGACGACGCTCAGTGCGCTCGGCCGCGAAGCGCGGCGGCTTGCTGCCGGGCTTTCCACCCGGACGCGGCCCAGCCTTCTTCGCGGTCCGTGCCTTAAACGGACGCGATTCCTTGCGCTCATCGCGCGAACGGGGCTCTTGATTGGTTCTTTTGATGCGGCGGCTCATGCTTGCCTGCGTACCCTAAAAGCGGCCTTGCGTCACGACGAAATGGCCGATTCTAGCCCGAGCCGCCCCGCTCCTTGCGCAGCTTGGCCCAGTAATCCAGCCGCTTGCGGATCTCGCGCTCGAAACCGCGTTCGGGCGGGTCGTAGAAGGTCTGGCGGCCCAGGGCTTCCGGGAAGTAGTCCTGGCCGGAGAAGGCGTCGGGCGTGTCGTGGTCGTATTCGTAGGCCGCGCCGTAGCCTTCGGACTTCATCAGCTTGGTCGGCGAGTTGAGGATGTGCTTTGGCGGCAGCAGCGAGCCGCCGTGCTTTGCGGTCTGCATCGCGGCCTTGAAGGCGGTATAGACCGCGTTCGATTTCGGCGCGGTGGCGAGATAGACCACGGCCTGCGCGATCGCGAGCTCGCCTTCGGGATGGCCGAGGAAGTCGAACGCGTCCTTGGCGGCATTGGCGATAACGAGCGCCTGCGGATCGGCAAGACCGATGTCCTCGACCGCCATGCGCACGACGCGGCGCGCCAGGAACAGCGGGTCCTCGCCGGCATCGAGCATGCGCGCTAGGTAATACAGCGCCGCGTCCGGATCGGAGCCGCGCACCGATTTATGCAACGCCGAGATCAGATTGTAATGCCCGTCGGCCGATTTGTCGTAGATCGGCGCACGGCGCTGCAGGATGTCCTGCAACTGCGCGGCATTGAAAATCTCGTCCGCCCGCGCCGAACGCCAGACTTCTTCGGCGAGCGTCAGCGACGCCCGGCCATCGCCATCGGCCATGCGGACCAGCACGGCGCGCGCCTCTTCATCGAGCGGCAATTTGCGGCCCTCGACCTCCTCGGCATGCGCGAACAGCTTTTCGATCGCGGCCGCATCCAGCGAGCGAAACACCAGCACGCGCGCGCGCGACAAAAGCGCCGCGTTGAGCTCGAAGGATGGGTTCTCGGTGGTGGCGCCAACCATGACGACGGTGCCGTCTTCCATGACAGGCAGAAACGAATCCTGCTGGGCACGGTTGAAGCGATGCACCTCATCGACGAACAGCAGCGTGCCCTTGCCCATCTCGCGGCGAGCGCGCGCGGCATCGAACGCTTTCTTCAGATCCGCGACACCGGAGAACACCGCCGAGATCTGCTCGAAATGCAGATCGGTCGCGTCCGCAAGCAGCCGCGCCACCGTGGTCTTGCCGGTGCCGGGTGGACCCCAGAACACCAGCGATCCCAGCGTGCGCGTCTCCAGCATGCGCGTCAGCGCGCCGTCCGGGCCAAGGACGTGGTCCTGGCCGACGACCTCCGACAGCGCACGCGGCCGCAGCCTGTCCGGCAGCGGATGCGGGGCTTCGTGATCGAGCCCCGCCGCGGCAAAGAGCGTTGGCGTCTCCTGTGGTCGCTTCGGACTCATCCGCCCAGCGTGACGTTGATCTGTTGGCCGCCGCGCACCAGCCCGATGCGCCAGAGCCGCGCCTGCTCCTTGGCAGCCTTCTCCAGGTCGCTGGTCTTGGTGATTTTCTGGTTGTTTACGGTCAGGATGATGTCACCCTTCTGGAAGCCGACATTCTGCGCCGCCGTACCGTCGCCGATATCGGTGACGACGACACCCTCGGTGTCGGCATCGAGATGCAGCTCGTCGGCCACCGCCGGCGTGATGGTGGAGATCTTTGCGCCCTGGAACGGCGAACGCGTGGTGATGACGAGCTCATTACGGCCGGTGTCAGGCGCGGTCTCGAGCGCGATCGCGAGCTTGAGCGGCTTGCCGCCGCGCTGCACGTCGATCTGTGCACTGCCGCCGATCGGCCGGGTCGCAAAGCGGTAGTCGAAGGCGTTGGGATCGTCCACGGTCTGGCCATCGATCCCGGTGATGAGGTCGGAAGATTTCAGCCCGGCCTTCGCGGCGGGACCGTTGGCAACGATGCTCGCAACGAGCGCGCCGGTCGGCGAGCGCAAACCGAGGCTCTCGGCGATCTCGGGCGTGACCGCCTGCAGCTTCGCACCGAGCCAGGGCCGCTTCACCGCCGTACCGCCGCTCTTGGCCGAGGCGACGACGACGCGCACCATGTTGGCGGGAATCGCAAAGCCGATGCCCTGCGAACCGCCAGAGCGCGAATAGATCGCCGTGTTGATGCCGGCAAGCCGGCCGTTCATGTCGACCAGCGCGCCGCCGGAATTGCCGGGATTGATCGCCGCGTCCGTTTGGATGAAGAACTGGTAGTCGGTGATGCCGACCTGCGTACGCGCGAGCGCCGAGATGATGCCGTGAGTCACGGTCTGGCCGACGCCGAAAGGATTGCCGATCGCCATCACGACGTCGCCCACCATCAACTCATCCGAATTGGTGAATTCGAGCGCCGGAAACTTCTCCTTGGTGTCCTTCAGGCGCAGCACCGCAAGATCGCTGCGTGAATCCTTCAAGACGATCTCGGCCTCGAACTCGCGCTTGTCCGACAGCGACACCTTCACCTGGTCGGCGCCCTCGATGACATGGACGTTGGTGACGACGAGCCCGGAGGAATCGACGATCACGCCCGACCCCAGCGAGCGCTGCACCTGCTCCTGCTGCTGGCCGCCGCCGAAGAAACGGCGGAAGATCGGATCGTCCAGCAGCGGATTGCGGTTCTGCACCACCTTGGCCGCATAGACGTTGACCACCGCGGGCTGCACCCGCTGCACGATCGGCGCATAGGAGAGCCGCAGCTCGGCCTGCGACGAGGGGACGCGACGGTCCTGCGCCGCAACGGGATTGAAGTGGGCCGAAAAGGCTATGCACAATGCCGTGACGACGGCGGTCGGGTTCGCTCGAAACATTCCTACCTCTTGGAAAAGACGCCGGAATATAGGCGCGTTCGCCCCCCAATAGAAGGGCGCCGGGCGCCAATATTCAGCCCCTTTCCGGTGTGTCCGGCATGCAAGCCCAGCGTGCGAAATCGCAATCTGTCCGGGGCGGTGGATTGGCATGACGCCCATCATCCAGCAATGTGCCCAACGGCGGATTCGGTTGCGGCGAATTTGCATCAGTGGGAACAGCGCAACCGGCGCGCGCCGTCGCGGGGCAGTCATCGATCATTCTTAGGCTCTCCCGTTGCGACTTGGGGAAGTTCGTCAAAAGGATGGAGTCATGACATGAGCAGGACAAGAATTGCGGCCACGGCGATTGGTCTCGCCGGCGCGCTGGTGGCCTCACAGGCCCACGCACAATCGGCAAGCAATAGCGAACAGGAGATCGCCCTCCTGAAGCAGCAGTTGAAGATGCTGGAGCAAAAACTCGACAAGCTTCAGAACCAGACCGCCGCGAACACGGCGGCCACGGCGAAGGCCAGGCAGGACGCGAAAGCCGAGGCCAAGGCTGAAGCGCGCACGGAGGCAAAGGCCGCCATCGCCAACGCGAACGCTGCCATTCCGGTCAAGGGCCCGATGGCGCCATCCGGCGTCGTGGTGACGATGCCGAACAACCGGCCGACGATCTGCACCGCGGACGAACAAAACTGCGTCGCCATCACGAGCCGGGTTCACTGGGATGTCGGGGGTTACAATTACCGTCCCAACACGGCAGCGACGACGCCGCAACAGCTCGACAGCGGCGAGAACATCCGCCGCGCGCGCATCGGTATTGTCGGCAAGTTCTTCGGCGACTGGAACTACTCTCTGATCTACGACTTCGGCGGCTCGTCTGACGGCTTCGGCGGTACCGGTGCAGCCGGCGCCACCGCCGTCGGCTTCCTTCCGGGCGGCGGCACATCGGGCATCGAAAACGCCTATCTCAGCTACACTGGTCTCAAGCCATTCGGCGGCAAGATGGCGATCGAAGCCGGCGTCATGGATATCGCCTGGACGATGGATGAATCCACCAGCTCCAACGACATCATGTTCATGGAGCGCGCCTCGGCCGGCATCATCGCGCAGAACATCGCAGCTGGTGACTTCCGCTCGGCGGTCGGTACCCGCTGGTGGAATGACCAGCTCTGGATGGGCGCCTATGTCACCGGACCGACCACTGGCGCGATCCACTCCGCCTCCAGCGTTTCCCCGCCCGGCACCAGCGAGCAATACGGCGCCGTCGCCCGTATCGCCGGCAACCCGATCAGCGGCAACGGCTACTCCGTGCATATCGGTGCCGACGCGGAATGGCTGATCCAGCCGCCGCGCAATCTCGTGACACAGGCGCAGACGCTCACGCTCAGCGACCGGCCGGAGCTGCGGATCGATCCGACGACGCTGATCTCGACCGGCGCCATCGCCAACGTCTCAGGCGCACAGGTCTACGGCGTCGAAGCGGCCGCGACCTATGGCTCGTTCATCGCGCAAGGTGAATATTACTGGTTCAAGGTCGACCGCACCGCGAATACCGGCCTGCCGCCGGTCGGCGCGACAAGCCTGAAGTTTGACGGCGGCTACGCGCAGGTCGGGTATGTCCTGACCGGCGAGAGCCGCGCCTATAATCCGTCGAACGCCGCCTATGGCGGCATCAAGCCGGCTAATCCGTTCTCACTCACCGGCGGAGGCTGGGGCGCCTGGGAAATCGCCGGACGCGTGAGCACGATGAACCTGAACGATCAGCTTGCGACCGCAGCCGGCATCGCAGGTGGACGGCAGACCATCTACACCGCCGCGCTGAACTGGTACGTCAATAACAACGTCCGCTTCATGCTCGACTACCTGCATGGCGACATCTCCAAGCAGGCGAGCGCCGTCTCCGCTGTGAACACGGGCTCGTCGTTCAACGCGGTCGCCATGCGCACGCAGGTGGCGTTCTGAACTCGACTCCTCCGGGAGCGGCACACCGCTCCCGGACATCTACGCCGCGCGCTTCGGCTTCCTCACGACATCAGGCGGCGGCGCGCAGGAGAGCCGCTGCTGATGGCTCTCGCCCCAGGCTTTCAGAATGTCGATCACCGGCCGCAGGCTCTCGCCAAGCTCGGAGAGGCAATACTCCACGCGCGGCGGCACCTCGGCATAGACCTTGCGGATGACGAGCTTGTCCTCCTCGAGCGCACGAAGCTGTTTCGTCAGCATGCGCTGGGTGATGCTGGGCATCATACGTCGCAATTCACCGAAGCGCTGGGTGCCGCTCTGCAGGTGGTAGAGGATCACGCCCTTCCATTTGCCGTCGATCAGATCCAGCGTCGCCTCGACCGAGCAACCGGGACGACGGGCAAAATTGCGTCGTTTCATGCGTATTTTCCCAATAGTATCCAAACAGGGACTATATCCCCGAATGTACAGTACTTGCCAAACTGGAGCCAGCGGGACAGTTAGAGCAGCAGGCGAATACGTCATCTGATGGAGACAAGCCATGAAGGCCGTCGGCTACAAGAAATCGCTTCCGATCGAGGATCAGGATGCGCTGATCGATTTCGAGACCGCCAAACCCGAGCCCAAGGGACGCGACATCCGCATCGCCGTGAAGGCGATCTCGGCCAACCCGGTCGATTACAAGGTGCGCAAGCGCGCCGCGCCGCCCGAGGGCGAGACCAAGATTCTCGGTTATGACGCGGCCGGCGTGGTCGATGCCGTCGGGCCCGAGGTCACGCTGTTCAAGCCGGGCGACGAGGTGTTCTACGCAGGCTCGATCCAGCGTCAGGGCACCAACTCCGAATTCCACCTGGTTGATGAGCGCATCGTCGGTAACAAGCCGAAATCGCTCTCGTTCGCGCAGGCTGCAGCCCTCCCCCTCACCTCCATCACCGCCTGGGAATTGCTGTTCGATCGTCTCGGCGCCGTGCCCGGCAAGAGCGTCGATCCGCGCACGCTGCTCATCACCGGCGGCGCCGGTGGTGTCGGCTCGATCCTGATCCAGCTCGCCCGCCGCCTCACCGGCCTCACCGTGGTTGCGACTGCGACACGGCCGGAGTCACAGAAGTGGTGCCTCGATCTCGGCGCGCATGCGGTGATCGATCACGGCAAGCCGATGAAGGAGCAGATCGAAAAGCTCAAGCTACCGCCGGTCGCGCTGGTGGCAAGCCTTACCTTCACCGAACAGCACTACAAGAGCATCGCTGACTTAATGGCGCCGCAGGGCAAGTTCGGGCTAATCGACGATCCCGCTGAGTTCGCCATGAGCACCTTCAAGGGCAAGGCGATCTCCGTGCACTGGGAATCGATGTTCACGCGCTCATCGTTCCAGACATCAGACATGATCGCGCAGAATCATCTGCTCAACGACGTCGCTGATCTCATCGACAAGGGCGTGTTGCGCACCACGCTCGACCAGACCTTCGGTACGATCAACGCAGCCAACCTCAAGCGCGCACACGCGCTGCTCGAGAGCGGCAAGTCGCGCGGCAAGATCGTGCTGGAGGGGTGGTAGGCGAGGACTTGGTAGGCCTCGTAGGGTGGGCAAAGGCGCACTGCGCCGTGCCTACCAATCCTTGCCTAAAGGGCAAGGTGGTGGGCACGCTGCGCTTTGCCCACCCTACGATTCGGCGCTAGCCGACTATTCGGGCCAAAGCCGACAGCAGCCGGTCGATCTGCTCATCCGTGCCCACGGTGATCCGCAGATAGTCCGAGATGCGAGGTGCGGAAAAGTGACGGACGATCACCGCCTGCTCCCGCAGCGCTGCTGCAAGCGTGGCTCCCTCATGGGCGGGATGGCGCGCGAAGACGAAGTTGGCCAGGGACGGCAGCACCTCGAAGCCGGCGCCCTTCAGTCCGCGGGTCAGCCGCTCCCTGCCCTCCATCACGCGAACGCGGCCCTGCTGGAAATAGGCCTCGTCTTCGATGGAGGCGATCGCGCCGGTCTGAGCAGGTCGGCCGAGCGGATATGAATTAAAGCTGTCCTTCACGCGCATGAGCGCGTCGATCAGATCGGCATCGCCGATCGCATATCCGACCCGAAGCCCGGCCAGCGCACGCGACTTGGACATGGTCTGCACGACCAGGAGATTGGGGTGCGAGGCGACCAGCGGAATCGCAGTCTCCGCACCGAAATCGACATAGGCCTCGTCGACGACGACGGGCACGTCCGGATGCTCGTCCAGCAGGGTCGCGATCTCGGCGCGCGACAGCGCGATCCCTGTCGGCGCGTTCGGATTGGGGATGATGATCGCGCCCGCCGGCCTACGATAATCGGCGATACGAATTTGCATGGCCTGATCGAGCGGCACGGCGTCGGAGGCGATGCCGAACAGGCGGCAATAGACCGGATAGAAACTGTAGGTGATGTCGGGAAACAGCAGCGGCGCATCGTGCTTCAGAAGAGCAACGAAGGCATGCGCCAGCACCTCGTCCGACCCGTTGCCGACGAACACCTGCTCGGGTTTCACACCGTGATAGGCGGCCAGGGTGGCGCGCAGCGCCGTCGCCTGCGGGTCCGGATAGAGGCGTAGCGTATCGGCAGCCGCCTCGCGGATCGCTTCCAGCGCACGCGGCGACGGGCCGAGCGGGTTCTCGTTGGTGTTCAGCTTGACCAAATCCGCCAGGCGGGGCTGTTCGCCCGGCACGTAGGGCTTCAAATCATGCGTCAAGCTGCTCCAGAGACGGCTCATTTTCCCTCCCCCTCGCGCAGACGCATCGCTCGCTCGACGAAGCCTTTTGCGAGCGCGTGATAGATACCCTCCTCGCAGATCATCCGCGAGACGAAATGCGCGATCAGCGCGGCCGCCATCAACGGCACGACCATGCCGTGATTGTCGGTCATCTCGGTCACGATCACGAAGGCGGTAATCGGCGCCTGCACGACGCCGGCGAAATACGAGACCATGCCGAGCAGCATGATCGCACCGAGCGGCGCATCGTGGAAGAACGTCGCGATATTGCTGCCGATGCCGGCGCCGACGGCAAGCGACGGCGAGAAGATGCCACCGGGTATGCCGCTGATCGCGGCGAAGGTGGTGGCCAGCAGCTTGAGCACGCCAAAATCCTGGGGAAGCGGCGTGCCGTGGTCGAGCGCAGTCTTCACCTGCGCGTAGCCTGTGCCATAGATCGTATCGCCGGACACCAGCCCGCAGATCGCGACAGCGAGGCCGCAGGCACATGCGAACCAGAGTGGATGGCCCTTGATCGCGCGTCCGAGCGGGTTCTTGAAGCCGCGTGCCATGGCGATGACGACTCGGCTGAACAGGCCGCCGGAGAAGCCACCGACCACGCCACAGAGCGGAACGGCCAGCCAGTCCGCACCACGCGAAAGCGTCATCGCGCTGCTGCCGAAATAGGCGTAATTGCCGGCCAGTGCGAGCGACGTCAGGCCGGCTGCGATGACGGCAGCTATGATGAGGCTGGATGTTCGCGTCTCGAACGCTCGGCTCATCTCCTCGATGCCGAAGACGATTCCCGCGAGCGGCGTGTTGAAGGCCGCGGCAACGCCGGCGGCCGCACCGGCCAGGATCAACCCCGGCTGGCGGCGTGGCGAGACGCGGCCGAGCGCGAACATGATGGAGGCGCCGACCTGGACAGTCGGCCCTTCCCGCCCGACCGAGGCGCCGCACAGCAGCCCGAACAGGGTGAGGATCATCTTGCCGATTGCGATCCGGATCGAGACCAGGCTCTCGCGCGCTGCCTGATCGGTTAGGTGCCGCGCAGCAATCGCCTGCGGGATGCCGCTTCCCTGCGCGTTGGGGAACACGCGAATGGTCAGATAGGCCGACAGCATGAAACCGAGCGGCGTCACCGCCAGCACGGCGTAGCGAGACGTGGCGAGGAGGAGTGCAAAGGCGTGCTGCGCGAGATCAGCGAGCTGCGCCAGCGCCACCGCCGCAGCGCCGACCCCGATCCCACCGAGCACAAAGATCGCCCGCCGCTGCCATCGCGCAGATGTCAGCCTGAACAGGCGCTTGTGGCGGGTCGAGAGGGGCCAGAGCATGTGGCTCGTTTTAGCCAGTCCCGCCACGAATGAAAGGGGCGCGCGGGCAGAGCAGCTAGGCCGGAACTCCGCTCCCGGCGCCCGATCGCAAACTACGCAATCGTATTGACGATACCGCCTTCAGCCCGCAGCGCCGCGCCGTTGGTTGCGGACGCCTCCTTCGAGGCGACGTAAATTACCATGTTCGCGATCTCGTCGACGCTGGCGAAACGCTGGATCAGCGAGCTCGGACGGTGCTGTTTGACGAAATTGGCAGCGGCCTCCTCGACCGATTGCCCGTTCTGCTTGGCGAGATCCTTCACGAAGGTCTCGACGCCCTCGGACATGGTCGGGCCAGGCAGCACTGAATTCACGGTCACGCCACTGCCTTGCGTGAGCTGCGCAAGGCCACGCGCGACCGCGAGCTGCGCCGTCTTGCTCGTGCCGTAGTGGATCATCTCGGCGGGAATGTTGAGCCCGGATTCGGAGGAGATGAAGACGATGCGGCCCCAGTTGCGCTTGAGCATGCCCTTCATGTAGGCGCGCGACAGCCGCACGCCGCTCATCACGTTGACCTCGAAGAAGCGGCTCCAGTCCTCGTCCGGAATCTCGAAAAAGCCCTTGGGCTCGAAGATGCCGGCATTGTTGATGAGGATATCGACCTCGGGCAATGCCGCCACGAGCGCCTTGCAGCCGACTGCGGTGGAGACGTCGGCCGCGATGCCGCGCACCTTGGCACCCGCCCCTTCCAGCTTGCGTACGGCTGCATCGACCTTGTCCTGGCCACGCCCGTTGATCACGACGTCAGCACCCGAGCCTGCAAGGCCCTTGGCGATGGCGTGGCCGATGCCGGCGGTCGAGCCGGTCACGAGGGCGGTCTTTCCGGACAAGTCGATCTTCATCAGTCAATCTCCATTGCTGTTGACGGAGATATCGTGCGCTGCACGGGCAGCTTCAATCGTCCCTCACCGATGCGTGAGGTTTTAGCTTTTCGGTGGCAGCGTCCGGACAAACGCGACGATGGCATCGAGATCCTGCGGCGTCATGGTGGCGTAGCCAGCATAGGCCATCGGCGGCTTGAGCTTGTGACCATCACGCGCGATGCCTTGCGTAATCGCACGTTTGATTTCGTCGTCGCTCCACTGCCCGAGACCCGTCGCTGGATCCGACGTGATGTTGGGCGAGACGGATTCGCCCCATGGTCCCCTGAAGGTGCGGCCACCCTTGCCGCTCGCACCAGTGAAATCGTGCACCACGGAGGGACCTTCCGGCGTGTGGCATTCCAGGCAATGGGCGATGGTCAGGAGATAGCGGCCGCGGGCGAGCTTGTCGGATAGCTCAGCTTCAGTCGCCTGCTTGCCGGCGTATGTCGGCATCTCCGGCTTCAGCGTGATCTTGTATTCCGCCGCCGGCGTTTCGCGGCGCATCGATGGCACAGAGCGCAAGTAGGCCGTGAGTGCATCGAGGTCGCGCGTCGTGAGCACCGTGTAGAAAATAGTCGGCATGATCGGCGCGACGGCCGATCCATTTGGCCTGATGCCGCTGACGAGGAAATGCTTCAGCTCGGCATCGCTCCAGTTGCCAATACCGGTATCTTTGTCCGGAGTGATGTTGGACGCGGTAACCTTGAAGGCGGGCTCGTCAAAGGTCTGACCACCCGAGAGCATACGCGTCATATCCAGGCCCTGTGGCCCGCGTGGCGTGTGACAGTTGTTGCAGACCATCACGCTATTGACGAGATAGGCGCCGCGCTCGACGAGCGTCTCGGCGGAAGCCGGCGACGTCAGCAGCGCCAGCGCAATCGCAAAGGCCATCTTCATCGAATCCCCCTATCAAAATGCTTTGCTAGAAATCATCGTGCGCGGCATGAGAAATGGCTGCCGGATACAAAAAAGCGGCACCGAGGGGCGCCGCTTTTGAAACGCGATTTTCGAGTGGGCTTACGCCGCCTCGGCTTCCTTGGCCTGCACCGGACCGGAGTCCTGGCCCTTGGCATCGACGTCGCGGTCGACGAACTCGATCACGGCCATCGGAGCGTTGTCGCCGTAGCGGAAGCCGGCCTTGATGATGCGGGTGTAGCCGCCCTGACGATCCTTGTAGCGGGGCGCCAGCACGTCGAACAGCTTCTTGACCTGGTCCTTGTCGCGCATCTCGGAGATGGCTTGGCGACGCAGGGACAGACCGCCCTTCTTGCCGAGGGTCACGAGCTTCTCGACGATCGGACGAAGCTCCTTGGCCTTGGGCAGCGTGGTGACGATCTGCTCGTGCTTGATCAGCGCGGCGCACATGTTGGCGAACATCGCGCGGCGATGCTCGGCCGTGCGGTTGAGTTTCCGATGAACCTTGCCGTGACGCATGTAACTATTCCTTGTTTTAGAACTGCCGCGACGGTTCGTCGGACATGTTGCTCAGGTGGGCTGCCTGCGTTCGCCCAATAAAAATCGTGGCCGGATGACTCCGGCCACGACGGTAGAAATTCTCAGTAGTGATCTTCGAAGCGCTTGGCGAGCTCGTCGATGTTCTCCGGCGGCCAGCCCGGCACTTCCATGCCGAGATGCAGACCCATCTGAGCCAACACTTCCTTGATCTCGTTCAGCGACTTGCGGCCGAAGTTCGGGGTGCGGAGCATTTCCGCTTCCGACTTCTGCACGAGGTCGCCGATGTAGACGCTGTTGTCGTTCTTCAAGCAGTTGGCCGAACGCACCGACAGCTCGAGCTCGTCCACCTTCTTGAGGAAGGCCGGATTGAAGGCGAGGTCCGGGATGATCTCCTGGGCGACTTCCTTGCGCGGCTCTTCGAAGTTGACGAACACGTTGAGCTGATCCTGCAGGATGCGCGCGGCGTAGGCCACGGAATCATCCGGCGTCAGCGCGCCGTTGGTCTCGATCGTCATGGTCAGCTTGTCGTAGTCGAGGATCTGGCCCTCACGGGTGTTCTCGACCTTGTAGGAGACCTTGCGGACCGGCGAGTACAGGCTGTCCACCGGGATCAGGCCGATCGGCGCGTCCTCGGGACGGTTGCGCTCGGCGGGCACGTAGCCCTTGCCGGTTGCGACCGTGAATTCCATGCGGATCTCGGCGCCCTCGTCCAGCGTGCAGATCTGCAGGTCAGGATTGAGCACCACGACGTCGCCGACCGTCTGGATATCGCCAGCGGTGACTGCGCCCGGGCCCTGCTTCTTCACGACCATGCGCTTGGGGCCTTCGCCCTGCATCTTGATCGCAATGTCCTTGATGTTCAGCACGATGTCGGTGACGTCCTCGCGGACGCCAGCGATCGAGGAGAACTCGTGCAGCACGCCGTCGATGTGCACCGACTGCACCGCCGCGCCCTGGAGCGAGGAGAGCAGGATGCGGCGCAGCGCGTTGCCGAGCGTCTGGCCGAAGCCACGCTCGAGCGGCTCGGCGACGATGGTCGCAAAGCGGGTCGAATCGCTACCGGGCTGAATCTGGAGCTTGTTCGGCCGAATCAGTTCTTGCCAATTTTTCTGGATCGTCACTGTTTCACCCATACAGGCCAGTCGATTTGAAAATTCAAATACTGGCGTTGGAGAAAGGCCGCAGATCAAACCCGCGGCTTCTTAAAAAAAGCATTGCGGGCGACGATGCGCCCGCAACTTCGTATCAGACGCGACGACGCTTGCGCGGACGGCAACCGTTGTGCGGGATGGTGGTCACGTCGCGGATCGAGGTGACGGTGAAGCCCGCGGCCTGCAGCGCGCGGAGCGCCGACTCACGGCCCGATCCAGGGCCGGCCACTTCGACTTCCAGCGTGCGCATGCCGTGTTCCTGCGCCTTCTTCGACACGTCTTCAGCGGCGACCTGCGCGGCATACGGGGTCGACTTGCGCGAGCCCTTGAAGCCCATCGTGCCGGCGGAAGACCAGGCAATGGTGTTGCCCTGCGCGTCGGTGATGGTGATGGTCGTGTTGTTGAAGGACGAGTTCACGTGCGCGACGCCGGAGGCGATGTTCTTGCGCTCACGACGACGAACGCGGGTGGCTTCCTTGCCCATAGAGTACCTTTCCTGAAGATCTCAAACGCCGCCGTAATGCCAGCGGCTACACCTGATGGAACGAAAGGCGTGTGGCGAAAGGGTTTCCCCTATCGCCACACGCCGCGATTGGATTCGAAAACTTACTTCTTCTTGCCAGCGATGGCTTTGGCCGGGCCCTTGCGCGTACGCGCATTGGTGTGGGTCCGCTGACCACGCACCGGCAGACCGCGACGATGACGCAGGCCGCGATAGCAGCCGAGGTCCATCAGACGCTTGATGTTGATGCCGACTTCGCGACGCAGATCGCCCTCGACGAGATAGTCGCGGTCGATGACTTCGCGGATCTGCAGCACTTCAGCGTCGCTGAGCTGATTGACGCGACGATCCTCGGCGATCTTCACCTTTTCGAGGATCTCACCAGCGATCTTCTGGCCGATGCCATGGATGTACTGGAGCGCGATCAGCACGCGCTTGTTGGTCGGAATGTTCACGCCGGCAATACGGGCCAAGGCCTTCTCTCCTGTTGCCGATCCCTCGTCAGGAATCGGGCTTTAAGTGCTTGTGTTTCTCGGGCAGGTGTTCACAAACGCGAACACGACGCCCACCCCTGGTCTTCCTGGGGCCCGGCATCGTTTGAAACTATCCGACTTGGATGCGGGGCTTATTAAGGGATTCAGGGGGCTTTCGTCAACCGCCGCTAGCGCTTAGCTCGCTTTTTCGTGACCTTTTTTGCGGCCTTTTTGGTACCCTTTTTGACAGCCGTCTTGGCGGTCTTTTTACCCGCCTTCTTGGCCGTTTTCTTGGCAGTCTTCTTGGCTGCCTTTTTAGCGCCCTTCACGGCCTTTTTGGCGGATTTAGCCGGTTTGACGGCCTTTTTGGCCGCCTTCGCCGGCTTTTCGACTGCCTTCTTGGCGGATTTGGTGTTTTTGGCCGCCTTCTTGGCAGGCCCTGCCTTGGCCGCGCTGCGGGCATGAGTCTTGGGTTCCACCGCCCCCAGCGCCAAAAGCTGGCGGTGGACGGCCCGGGTGACCTCGTCGATGGCCATCATGCCGTCGATGGTCGAGAGCTTCCGGCGCTCGGAATAGTAGTGAATTAGTGGCTCGGTCTGGCTGCGGTAGCTGGCTAACCGCTTGGTCAGGACCTCCGGGGTGTCGTCGAGGCGGACCTCCTCCCCGCGCTCACGCATCTGGGCGACGCGAGTCTCGACGCGACTCAGCAGCGCGCTCTCGTTGACGCGGAGCTCGATCACGGCATCGAGCTTGAGATGCTTGTGCCGAAGCAGGTCATCAAGCGCCTCGGCCTGCGGCACGGTGCGCGGGAAACCGTCCAGGATGAAACCGTGCTTGGCGTCCGGCTGGTCGATACGGTCGGAGATGATCCCCACCACGACCTCGTCGGGCACGAGCCCGCCGCTCGCCATGATCTCCTTGGCCTTCAGCCCGACCGGCGTTCCCGCCGCGACGGCTGCACGCAACATCTCGCCGGTCGAAAGCTGGACGATGCCATAGCGCTGCACCAGCAGCTGCGCCTGGGTCCCCTTGCCCGATCCTGGCGGTCCCAGCAGGATAATTCTCATTGGCGTACGCCCCCCGGATTAGTGAGCGATAGCTCGCGCACCTGTGTTTGAATGTCGAGAATAGTGCAAACCACAATCAGCGCCGCACCACCACCCATTTTGTAACCTAGCGCATTCCCGTAGGCCAAGAACACCTCCGGAATCAGCGAAATCACCGTCAGATAGGCCGCACCGAGCAGTGTCGTCGACGACACCACACGGTCGAGATATTCGGCCGTGGCCTCGCCGCTGGCAACACCGGGAATCACGCCGCCCTGGCGGGCAAGCGAATCGGCGGCATGATCGGGATCGATGACGAACGCCGTGTAGACGAATGCGAGCGCGAATAGGACGATCGATCCGACGATGAGATGCGCCGGCCGGCCGTAGTGAAGATGCAGATAGGTCGCGTCGAGCCAGGGCGTATCAGCGCCGAAGACCAAACCGGCAAAGGCGAGCGGCAGGAAAATCAGCCAGGGCCCCACAGTGACGGGCACCAGATAGCCGGCGCTGTTGAGCTTGATCGGCAGGACCGCCCCACGCGACGGAAGGACGCGCTCACCGATGCGACGCTCGGCAAATTGCACCGGCACATTGCGTCGCGCAGATTCGACGACGACAATCAGCACGACCATCGCAATCCAAAGGACCGCATGGCCCAGTACGAGATTGCTGGAAACTGCGCCACGCCGCACCAAGTCGAGAACCGCTGCGAGCTCGCTCGGAAGGTCCGGAAGAACGGCCGCGCTGAGGATCAGCGCAAGGCCGTTGCCGATGCCATGGCGCGTGATCTGCTCACTGAGCCAGATCAGAAAGAACACGCCGCCAGTCATCGAGACCGCGGTCGAGAGCATGAACCAGCCGCCGGCATCGGCTGCGATTTCGGGGATCCTCTGAATCGCCGTCGCGATGCCGTAGGCCTGGAACGCGGTGAGCAGCAGCGTCAGAAGCAGGGTGTAGCGCGCGATCCTGCCCCGGCCCCGCTCACCGGAGCGCTCGATCGCGCTGAGCCGTTTCCAGACCAGCGACAGCAACCGAATGAAGATCGCCGCGCTCAGATAGGGGATGAGACCAAGAGAGAAGATCGACAACCGGGCGACTGCGCCTGGCGGGAGCGCCCCGTTCGACGCCCAGATGCCGGTGACCGGGATTTGCGTGCCGAGCCTATAAACGAGAAGCGCGCCGATCGTGATAGCGATGCGGCGCGCGAGCTCGATTTTCATGTTGCGGTGGGAGCTACCGGCGGCGGCCCCGCAGCTTCGACTTGCGGATCAGGCCTTCATACTGATGGGCCAGCAGATAGCCTTGCACCTGCGCTACCGTGTCCATGGTGACGCTGACCACGATCAGCAGCGAGGTACCGCCGAAGTAGAACGGCACCGAGGCGTAGGAGATCAGGATCTCCGGGATCAAGCAGACGATCGCGAGATAGATCGCACCGAGCACGGTGACGCGCGAGAGTACGTAATCAATATACTCCGCGGTGCGCTCGCCCGGACGGATGCCGGGGATGAAGCCGCCGTGCTTCTTCAGATTGTCCGCAGTCTCGGTCGGATTGAACACGATCGCGGTGTAGAAGAACGCAAAGAACACGATTAGCGCGAGATACATGATCAGGAACAGCGGACGGCCGTGGCCGAGCTGGGTCGTGATCCACTGGAACCATTCCGGCCCCTTGCCCGCATTGAAGTTCGCAACCGTGGTCGGCAGCAGCAGCAGCGAGGACGCGAAGATCGGCGGGATCACGCCTGACGTGTTGAGCTTGAGCGGCAGATGCGAGGACTGGCCCTCGAACATCTTGTTGCCGACCTGGCGCTTCGGATACTGGATCAGCAGCCGGCGCTGGGCGCGCTCCATGAACACGATGAAGGCAATCACGGCGACCGCCATGACGATCACGACCAGGATCAGGCCGGTCGACATCGCACCCTGCCGGCCGAGCTCGAGCATGTTGGCGAGCGCCGCGGGCAGCTCAGCGACGATGCCGGAGAGAATGATCAGCGAGATGCCGTTGCCGATGCCGCGCGAGGTGATCTGCTCGCCCAGCCACATCAGGAACATGGTGCCGCCAGTCAGCGTGATCGCGGTGGAGAGGCGGAAGAACATGCCGGGGTCGCTAACGACGTTGCCGGCGCCCTCGAGGCCGACCGCGATGCCGTAGGACTGGAACGCAGCCAGGATCACCGTGAGGTAGCGAGTGTACTGGTTCAGCGTCTTGCGGCCCGCCTCACCTTCCTTCTTCAGCGCCTCGAGCTGCGGCGAGACGGTGGTCAGGAGCTGGATGATGATCGATGCCGAGATGTACGGCATGATGTTCAGCGCGAAGATCGCCATGCGGTGGATGCCACCGCCAGCGAACATGTTGAACATGCCGAGGATGCCGCCTGCCTGAGACTTGAACACCTGCTCCCAGATGTTGGGATCGATGCCGGGCAGCGGGATGTAGGTTCCGAGCCGATAAACAAGCAGCGCACCCAGCGTGAACCAGATGCGCTTCTTCAGTTCGTCGGCCTTGGCAAACGCGCCGAAATTGAGATTGGCTGCCAGTTGTTCCGCTGCTGAGGCCATATTGGACTTTCTCCCGCCGCCTTTTGCGCCGTCATACCCGCGGCCGGGCTAATCTAGCGGACGCCGGACATTATCTGGGGCTTCGGCTTCGATAAGTCCATCGTCCCGCATGCGTATTGGCCCGCGAGGCGCGGGCCAATAACGCAGTTGTTACGCCGCCTCGCCTTCTTCCTTGGCAGGGGCGAGGATCTTCACCGAACCGCCGGCCTTCTCGACCGCTTCGATTGCGGACTTGGTGGCGCCGTGCACTTCGATTGTGAGCTTGGCCTTGAGCTCGCCACGGCCGAGCAGCCGCAGGCCGGCCTTGGCGCGACGCAGCACGCCGGCCTTCACCAGGGCCTCGACGTTCACGACGCTACCGGCTTCGAGCTTCTTGGCATCGACCGCATCCTGGAGACGGTCGAGATTGATCTCGGCGTACTCGACGCGGAAGATGTTGTTGAAGCCGCGCTTGGGCAGACGGCGATGCAACGGCATCTGACCGCCTTCGAAGCCCTTGATGCGCACGCCCGAACGCGCGGTCTGACCCTTGCCGCCGCGGCCGGACTGCTTGCCCTTGCCCGAACCAATGCCACGGCCAACGCGCATGCGCTTCTTGCGCGAGCCGGCGTTGTCGGCGATATCGCTGAGCTTCATCGCCCTGCTCCTTATTACTTCTCGCCGACGATGCGGACGAGATGGTGAACCTTTTCGATCATGCCGCGCACGGCCGGGGTGTCCGGCAGTTCGCTGGTGCGGCCGATCTTGTTGAGCTTGAGCCCGATCAGCGTCGAACGCTGCGAGTGATGGCGGCGGATCGCGCTGCCGGTCTGCTCGAGCTTGATCGTCTTTGCGGACTTAGCGGCGTCCTTGGCCATCGTGGTCTACTCCGAAAAACGTTGGTTAGTCCGCAGCCGCCTCGGCATCGCCGCCGACGCGACGACCCTGGAGGGTTGAGACCTTGATGTTGCGGCGTGCCGCGACCGAACGCGGGCTGTCCTGATGCTTCAGCGCATCGAAGGTCGCGCGAACCATGTTGTACGGGTTCGACGAGCCGATCGATTTCGCCACCACGTCCTGGACGCCGAGCGTCTCGAACACGGCGCGCATCGGGCCGCCGGCGATGATGCCGGTACCGGCCGGAGCAGCACGCAGGTAGACACGGCCCGCGCCATGACGGCCGGCGATGTCGTGATGCAGGGTGCGGCCCTCGCGCAGCGACACGCGGGTCAGGTTGCGCTTGGCGGACTCGGTGGCCTTGCGGATCGCCTCCGGCACTTCGCGTGCCTTTCCGTGACCGAAGCCGGCGCGGCCCTTCTGATCGCCGATCACGACCAGCGCAGCGAAACCGAAGCGCTTGCCGCCCTTGACGACCTTGGCCACGCGATTGATGTGGACGAGCTTGTCGACGAACTCGCTGTCGCGCTCCTCCCGGCGTTCACGTCCGCCGCCGCCGCGTTGATCGCGTCCACCACGTTGTTCGCGTTCTGCCATTTTTCCAATCCTTCAGAGGCTTGCGCCTCAATCCTCAAATTCTGTTAGAAGCTCAGCCCGCTCTCACGCGCTGCGTCGGCAAGAGCCTTGACGCGCCCGTGGTAGAGATAGCTGCCGCGATCGAACACGACTTCCTTGACACCCTTCTCGGCGGCGCGCTCGGCCAGCAACTTGCCGACCGCCTTCGCTGCATCGATATCGGCACCGGTCTTGCCGCCGTCGCGCATCGACTTCTCGAGCGACGAGGCAGAGGCCAGTGTCTCGCCCTTCAGGTCATCGATGACCTGGGCGTAGATGTGCTTGGACGAGCGGAACACTGATAGACGCGGACGACCAGCACCAGAGCGGCGCAGCTTCAGCCGCACACTCCGCTTGCGCCGGGCATTCGTAACCTTGGCTTTGGACATGACCGGCTCCGTTACTTCTTCTTGCCTTCCTTGCGGAAGATGAATTCGCCAACATACTTCACGCCCTTGCCCTTGTAGGGCTCCGGCGGGCGATAGCTGCGGATCTCAGCGGCGACCTGGCCGACGCGCTGGATGTCGCTGCCCGTCACCGTGATCTCGGTGGGCTTCGGCACGGTGATCGTGATCCCTTCCGGGATCGCGTAGACCACATCGTGGCTGTAACCGAGCGCGAGCTGCAGGTTCTTGCCCTGCATCGCAGCGCGGTAACCGACGCCGGTGATTTCAAGCTTCTTCTCGAAGCCCTTGGTGACGCCTTCGACCAGATTCGCGACCTGGGCGCGAGCGGTACCATACAGCGCACGAGCGCGGTTGGTCTCGACCCGCGGGTTCACCTTAACCTGGCCGTTCTCGAGCTTCACCTCGACGTCGTTATGGACGACGAACTGAAGCTGGCCCTTCGGCCCCTTCATCTTGACGGTCTGCCCATCGACGGTCGCGGTCACACCCGACGGAACCGCCACAGGCTTTTTGCCAACACGTGACATGGATGAAAAATCCTTCTCAGAACACGGTGAAGAGGACTTCACCGCCCACATTCGCGTCGCGCGCGCTGTGGTCGGCCATGATCCCCTTCGGCGTCGACAACACCGAGATGCCGAGTCCGTTGTTGACCCGCGGCAGAGCCTTCACCGAGGCGTAGACGCGACGCCCGGGCTTGGAAACTCGTTCGATCTCGCGGATGACGGGCTCGCCGTCGAAATACTTCAGCTCGATCTCGATCTCGCTGCGGCCCGAGGAATGCTCGAGCGTGGCGTAACCGCGGATGTAGCCCTCGGTCTTGAGGACTTCGAGCACGTTCTCGCGCATCTTCGAACCAGGCGTCGAGACCTTGCTCTTGGAGCGCATCTGCGCGTTGCGGATACGGGTGATCAGATCGCTGATTGGATCGTGCGTAGACATCTAACCGACCCTCCTTACCAGCTGGACTTCACGAGGCCCGGGACCATGCCCTTGGAGCCAAGGTCGCGCATCGCGATGCGGGACAGTTTGGTCTTGCGGTAGTTCGAGCGCGAACGGCCCGACAGCTCGCAACGCAGACGGATGCGGGTCGCCGACGAATTGCGCGGCATTTCCGCAAGCTTCAGGGTGGCGGCGAACCGCTCCTCCATCGGCAGCGTCTTGTCGGCGATGATCGCCTTCAACCGCTCGCGCTTCGGACCGGCGTTCTTCACCATCCGCTTGCGTCGGTTGTTCTTCTCGACTGAACTCTTCTTTGCCATGCTTGGCTCCTGGGTATCCGCGTTTGAGAGGCTTTAGGTCAGCGTCTCACTGCCGGAACGGGAAATTGAAAGCGGTCAACAAGGCCCTCGCCTCGTCGTCGGTCTTGGCCGTGGTGCAGACGGTGATGTCCATACCGCGGGCTTCCGTGACCTTGTCGAAGTCGATCTCGGGGAAAATGATGTGTTCCTTGATGCCGAGCGAGTAGTTGCCACGACCGTCAAAGCTCTTCGGGTTCAGGCCGCGGAAGTCGCGGACGCGCGGCAGCGCGACCGTCACCAGGCGATCGATGAACTCGTACATGCGGGCCTTGCGCAGCGTGACCTTGCAGCCGATCGGCTGGTTTTCACGCAGCTTGAAGGTCGCGATCGCAATACGCGAATAGGTCACGATCGCCTTCTGGCCAGCGATCTGGGTCAATTCGGCGGCGGCGTTCTCGGCCTTCTTGCGGTCGTTGACGGAATCGCCAACGCCCATGTTCAGCACGATCTTGTCCAGACGCGGAACCTGCATCACGTTCTCATAACCGAACTTCTCGGTCATCTCCGTGCGGATTTTCGCGTCGTATTCCGCGCGCAGGCGCGGCGTGTAAGCGGCCTCAGCCATCGATCTCAGCTCCCGAGCGCTTGGCAATGCGGACTTTCTTGCCGTCCGCCAGAATCTTGAATCCGACGCGGGTCGGCTTTCCGTCCTTGCCGACATACGCGATGTTGGACAGTTGGACCGGCGCCTCTTTCGAGATGATGCCGCCCTCCTGGGCCTGCGTCTGCTTCTGGTGACGCTTGACCATGTTGATGCCGCGCACCAGCGCCGTACCGGCGTCGGGACGCACTTCGAACACTTCGCCGGTGCGACCCTTGTCGCGGCCGGTCAGCATGACGACCTTGTCGCCCTTGCGGATCTTCGCAGCCATCACAGCACCTCCGGCGCGAGCGAAATGATCTTCATGTGGTTCTTCGCGCGCAGCTCGCGCGGCACGGGCCCGAAGATACGGGTGCCGACCGGCTCGGACTGGTTGTTGATCAGAACGGCGGCGTTGCGGTCGAAGCGGATGACCGAACCGTCAGCGCGGCGGATGTCCTTGCGGACACGCACCACGACGGCCTTCATCACGTCGCCCTTCTTCACCTTGCCACGCGGAATCGCTTCCTTGATCGAGACGACAATGATGTCGCCGATCGTGGCGTAGCGGCGCTTCGAGCCCCCGAGCACCTTGATACACATGACACGGCGTGCGCCAGAATTATCGGCCACGTCGAGGTTGGTCTGCATCTGAATCATTGATGCACCTCGTCCTCTTTTTCTTGCGCCAGCCTAG
>Ga0207695_10000600_pt1 | contig 72224 bp, 56 predicted proteins | sample KBSC54metaG_FD_184354 | JGI IMG/M metagenome (GOLD analysis project Ga0207695, IMG submission 184354) | Corn rhizosphere microbial communities from Kellogg Biological Station, Michigan, USA - KBS C5-4 metaG (SPAdes) (version 2) | ecosystem: Host-associated > Plants > Roots > Rhizosphere > Soil...
TGCACCAAGTGCCATAGTGCCACCGGCGATCTCGCGGGTGTAGCCAGCAGGCTCAACGGGCTCCGGCTCGAGATGCAGATGCTCTATCCGCGAGAAGGCAAGCAGAAGATCGTCGTCAAAACGCCCGGCGGACAATCGATGAGCGGCACAGTCGAGTACCAGGATGAATTCACCATCGCCATCCGGGACGCGGCCGGGAACTATCACTCGTGGCCGACCAAAGAGGTCAGCTTTAAGATCGATAACCCGCTGCAGGCGCACGTGGACGCACTGAGCAAGTACACGGATGATGACATCCACAACGTGCTTGCCTACGTTCAGACCCTCAAGTAACTGTCATTGGAACGGGAGATTCAGAGTCTGCTCATGAGCCGCCTATATCGCGCACCTATCCTTACCGCCCTTGTTGCCGCCGCTATCTTCCCTGCTTTTGCGACGGCGCAGGGGGTCGACGATGCCATGCTGAAGAACCCGCCACGCGACAGCTGGCCAGGATTCCATGGCGATTACACAGGACAGCGCCATAGTCCGCTGACTGAAATCAACCCGCGCAATGTGCAGGACATGACCCTTGCATGGACCCACCAGACCCAGCAAACCGGTGGGATTAAGTCCACTCCGATTCTGGTGGACGGCGTACTCTACTTCACGGTTCCGGATAACATCTGGGCGATCGACGCCCGCAATGGTCGCCAATTGTGGCACTACGTTGCTCCGCCGAATAAGGCGTTTCACATCGGCCAGCGTGGCGTGTCCATGTACAAGGACAAGATCTATTACATGTCCTCCGATGCCCACCTGCTCGCGCTGGATGCGAAGACTGGCAAGGTGATCTGGGATGTAGTCATAGCCGATTCCACCAAAGGCCAGTGGGCAACCATGTCTCCGCTGATCGTTCATAACCACGTCCTGGTGGGCGCCTCCGGCGATTTCGACAATCTGCAGGGATTTCTCAAGTCGGTCGATCCAGAGACGGGCGCACTCCAGTGGACCTGGTTTGCAACACCTCCTCCAGGCACGCCAAAGAGCACTACCGGCGGCAATATCTGGCTGACCGGCACCTATGATCCCGACTTGAATCTGGTGTACTTCGGGACCGGCAACCCGAGCCCGGTGCTGAACGGCAAGGTGCGTCCCGGCGACGACCGGTATACCTGCAGCATCGTGGCCATCAACCCGGATACCGGCAAGTTGGCCTGGGGCTTCCAGCCTTCGCCGCACGATACCCATGACTGGGACGCGGTGGAGATTCCAGTGCTGGCCGATGTCAACTTCCACGGCACTCCGCGCAAAGTGCTGATGCAAGCCTCACGCAACGGCTATTTCTTCGTGATCGATCGTACGAACGGCAAGTCGCTGCTCACGGTTCCTTTTGGACCGGTGAACTGGAGTCTCGGCGTGGACAAGAATGGAGAACCCATTCCTAATCCCGCCAAGGAACCCGCTCCGGATGGCCGTCTGGTGGCGCCCGACGAGGGTGGCCTGACGAACTACCGCTCTCCGGCTTTTGACCCCAAAACGGGGCTGTTCCTGGTGAGCGCATCGCCGGCCTATAGCCTTTATTTCTCGAAGCCGGCAGACGGCACCTACGGCTGGTCGGGCGCCGATTACACGCTGTGGAGCACGGGCGTGCTGGACGCAATCGACATCCAGACAGGAAAGATCCGCTGGTCGCACGATCTGGGGCGCCGCGCCGGATCGGGCCTTCTCACCACTGCTTCTGGACTGACGTTTACGGCCGATGCCAGCGGCAATTTTCTTGCCCTGGACACCGCGACCGGCAAGACGCTATGGCACGCCGGCACCGGCTCAAGCGTTTCTTCCAATCCGATTACGTATGAACTGGATGGCCATCAGGTCGTCCTGACCAGCAGCGGCAGCGTGCTATACGCATGGACTCTGCCGCCGCATGCAAGTGGCGGCGCGGCTACGCACAACGGTGCGGCCCAGAAGTAGGCGATCGAAGGAGACGTTATGAAAAAGTTGGTTCTTGCACTGACAGCCGGGTTGGTGTGGTTCTCCTTCGCGAATGCGTGGGCTGCAAGCCGCATTCCCGTTCTCATCCTCGATGGCGAAAGCGCCGCCTCGTATCACAACTGGCAGGCCATCACGCCAGTGCTGAAGAAGGAGCTTGAAGACGTCGGAATGTTTGATGTGGAAGTGCTGACGGCTCCACCAAAAGGCGCAGACTTCACCGACTTCCATCCTGACTGGAGCAAGTATCGCGTGGTCGTCTTCAATTACGATGCGCCGGACGAGCGCTGGCCGGATTCCGTGAAGCAGAGCTTTGAGACCTACATGAAGAACGGTGGAGGACTCGTCACAGTGCACGCCGCCGATAACGCCTTCCCGCACTGGGTGGCTTATAACGAGATGATCGGCGTCGGCGGATGGCGCGGACGCGACGAGAAGTCCGGTCCCCACTGGATCTGGAAAGACGGCAAATTGACGGCGGATGAGACTCCCGGCCGGGCAGGCCAGCACGGCCAGCGTCTTCCCTTTCTGGTCACGGCGAGAAATTCGACTCACCCGATTATGGCCGGCCTGCCAAAGACGTGGATGCACCAGGGCGATGAGCTCTACGCAAACCTGCGCGGACCAGGCAAGATGACAGTGCTGGCGACCGCCTACTCCGATCCCGCCAATCATGGCACCGGAGATGACGAGCCGATGGTAATGGTCTCGCAGTTCGGCAAGGGACGCGTAGTGCACACGGCCTGGGGCCACGACGTTATGGCGCTCAGCTCCGATGATGCGGTGGTCATATTCCAGCGCGGAGTGGAGTGGGCGGCCACCGGCAAGGTGACCCAGCATGTCCCCCTAGGCTTCCCCACTGCCAACACCGTCAGCTATCGCGCCGATCTGGAGTCGATGGACCCCAATGCGAAGAAGGGCCTCAACGCGTTCGATGTGAATCCTCCTGCCCGTCAGGGCTTCCCCGGCGGCGGCCCCCCACGCCAGCCCCCGGCCCAGCCCCCAGCGCAGCCCCAGCAGCACTAGGATCAGCTTTCACTCCGTTCGCGAGGTGCACATGAAGACGATTCAAGGGCCGGGCATCTTTCTGGCTCAATTTGCAGGAGACCAGGCGCCGTTCAATTCGCTGGACAGCATCTGCAAATGGGCGGCTGATCTCGGCTATAAAGGCGTGCAGATTCCCAGCTGGGATGGCCGCCTGTTCGACCTGGAGAAGGCGGCCGCCAGCAAGACCTACTGCGACGAGGTGCTTGGCACCATCGCATCGCACGGCCTGAAGCTGACCGAGCTCTCCACCCACCTGCAGGGCCAGCTGGTCGCAGTCCATCCCGCCTACGATCTGTTGTTCGACAGCTTCGCGCCTGCCTCTGTCCATAACAACGCTGGCGCGCGCACGCAATGGGCCATCAAACAGATGCAGTTTGCCGCCAGAGCATCGCGCAATCTGGGCGTGAAGCAGCATGCAACGTTCTCCGGCGCGCTGGCTTGGCCGTATGTCTATCCCTGGCCGCAGCGTCCTGCCGGACTCATCGAGACCGCCTTTGAAGAACTCGCGCGCCGCTGGAAGCCACTCCTCGACGAATTCGAAGAGAACGGGGTGGACCTTTGCTATGAAGTCCATCCTGGCGAGGACCTGCACGACGGATCGTCGTTCGAGATGTTTCTGGATCGCGTCGGCAATCACCCGCGCTGCAATCTGCTCTACGATCCCAGCCACTTTGTTCTGCAGCAGCTCGACTACCTGGAGTACATCGACCTGTACCACGACCGCATCAAGATGTTCCATGTGAAGGATGCGGAGTTCCGGCCCACGGGGCGCCAGGGCGTCTATGGCGGATTCCAGTCCTGGGCCAACCGTGCCGGACGCTTCCGCTCGCTGGGCGACGGGCAGGTCGACTTCGGCGCCATCTTCTCCAAGCTGACACAGTACGGGTTCGATGGCTGGGCGGTGATGGAGTGGGAGTGCTGCATCAAGAACTCCGGACAGGGAGCCCGCGAGGGCGCTCCGTTCATTCAGAGGCACATCATCCAGACCGTCGACCGCGCCTTCGACGACTTCGCGAATGCGGACACCGACCAGAAAATGCTTCACACTCTGCTGGGTATGGAGGGTGATCGCAAATGAGTTCGACACAAGGCAGGCGGCTACGGCTGGGAATGGTCGGTGGTGGTTCGGGAGCATTCATCGGAGCGGTGCACCGCGCCGCGGCCCGGCTGGACGACCGGTGGGAGCTGGTTGCCGGAGCTCTTTCCTCCACACCGGAAAAGGCCCTGAGCAGTGCCAAAGACCTGCACATCCAGCGCGCGTACAGCAGCTTCGAAGAGATGGCCAAGGCGGAAGCGAAACACCCCGAGCGGATCGATGCAGTGGCCATTGTGACTCCGAACCACATGCACTACGCCGTGGCCAAGGCCTTCCTGGATGCCGGCATCCACGTCATGTGCGATAAGCCGCTGACCACCACCGTGGATGATGCAGTGAAGCTGACGAAGCACGTGGAGCAATCCGGGCTCCTCTTCGGCCTCACTCACACCTATTCGGGCTACCCCATGGTTCGCCAGATGCGCGAAATGGTGCTGGGCGGCGAAATCGGTCCCGTGCGGATGGTGCAGGTGGAGTACGCGCAGGGCTGGCTGGCCACGCCGCTTGAGAACACCGGTGCCAAGCAGGCGGAGTGGCGCACGGATCCGGCGCGCAGCGGGCCCGGCGGATGTCTCGGCGACATCGCGACCCACGCGTATCATCTGGTGCGCTTCACCACCGATCTGAAACCGCTTGAGCTCTCGGCCGACCTCACCACCTTCGTTCCCGGCCGCCGTCTCGACGACAACGTACAGGCTCTGCTCCGGTTCGAAGGCGGCGCGAAGGCGAGCCTCTGGTCCTCGCAGATTGCGATTGGCGAAGAGAACAATCTGAACATCCGCATCTACGGAGAAACCGGCTCTCTGGCCTGGAGCCAGGAGAATCCAAACTATGTGCGGCAATCGAAGCTGAACGAGCCTGATCGTACGCTCACCCGCGGTGGCCCGGGAAACGGAACCATCGCAACGCGCAGCACTCGTCTGCCTACCGGACATCCGGAGGGCTACTTCGAGGCTTTCGGACAGCTGTACAAAGATTTCGCGGAACTGGTTGCGGCTCGAACCGACGGACGCGAGCCGGATCCACTGGCCGCTTTGCTGCCGAATTGTGCTGATGGACTCGCCGGTGTGCAGTTCATCGATGCGGTGCTCCGCTCGTCGTCCAACGCTTCGGCGTGGACTCCACTGAGCTGATCTGCGCACACAGCCTGCTCCGAGGGTCAGAAACGGAACCACCTCTAGCCTCGTCTATTGCATTGATATGGCGCGTTTCCGAATACGATTGGGCATCCTGCTTGCCGCAGCCCTGCTGGTAGTAAGCGGATGCCGCTCTCATGAGGATGTACCGCTCGGAAAGCACCTCAAGCTTTCGATTCCTCTCGGACTTCCCCCGCTCCCCATCCCGAAAGACAATCCACTTACCACCGACTCTATAGCACTGGGCCGCAAGCTCTTTTTCGATAGGCGTCTGTCGCGTGAAAACGGCGTATCCTGCGCCAGCTGTCACGATCCCGCGAAGGCCTTTACAGATGGCCGCGCCGTTTCCGCCGGAGTGGGAGGAACGCTTGGTGTACGGAACGCTCCCACCGTGCTCAACGCGGCTTACCTGAAGACGCTCTTCTGGGACGGTCGTGCGAGCAGTCTGGAGGACCAGTCCGGCAGCCCAATGCAGAATTCGCTTGAGATGGACCAGAACCACATGCTGACGGTCTTCCGCGTCAATGCGGATCCGGAATATCGCATTCTGGCGTCAAAGGCCTTTGGTTCTTCGTCCCTCGACTTGGCGCGCGTAGAGAATGCGATTGCCAGCTTCGAACGAACACTGCTCAGCGGCGACTCCGCCTTCGATCGGTATCAGTATGGCGGCGACAAATCCGCTCTCACCGCCAGCCAGATCAGAGGACTTGCCGTCTTCAAGGATCCCGCGCGCGGGAACTGCGTTACCTGCCACTCAATTTCCGATCGCTCCGCCCTCTTCACCGACCAGAAGTTTCACAACCTTGGCGTCGGAGTCGCCGATGATGGTTCGCTAACCGATACGGGCCGCTTCCAGGTGACCGGCAATCCGGCCGATCGGGGCGCATTCCGGACCCCTTCGCTGCGCGATGTGGCACTCACCGCACCCTATATGCATGACGGAAGCGAGAAGACCCTGAAGCAGGTCATCGACTTCTACGCGGGCAAAGGAAACTCCAACCCCAACCTTGATCCCGAGATGCTGAAGATACACTTGTCTAGCCAGGATCGGAGCGATCTGGTGGATTTTCTAAAAGCTCTCAACGGCAACCAGCCCGGACAGACTGCGGGATCCGGCTCTCCAAGGCAGGAACCATGAAGCGATATCTCCTCGTGCTGTTCGCAATGTCTCTTCTGGGCGGATGCTCGCGCGAGCACAGCAACACGACCGCCCCGCAGCCTGGCGCCGCTCCGAAGCCCGTTTACTTCAAGGTGGATCCATCCACTGCAGGCGCCATCTCCGGCACGGTCCACTGGAACGGTCCGCGTCCGTCTCCCGTCCCGATCGATATGTCGGACGATCCGGCCTGCGTCGCAGCGAATAAGGGAAAGGTCTACGACCAGTCCGTTTTGCTGGGGAAGCACAAAGAAGTCGAAAACGCATTCGTCTACATCAAGTCCGGATTGGAGGGGAAGACCTTCGCGCCTCCATCAACTGCCGTCACCATTGACCAGCGTGGCTGCTGGTTTCATCCCCGCATCCTTGGCGTGCAAACCGGCCAGGAAGTCGATATCGTCAACTCGGACCCGGTCACTCACAACATCCATCCCATGGCCCACACGAATCGCGAATGGAACCACAGCCAGGGCCCCGGGGATTCTCCGCTGCACCGTCGCTTTCTCAAGCCGGAGATCATGATTCCGGTGAAGTGCAACATCCATAGCTGGATGCATGAGTATATCGGCGTGCTGGATCATCCGTACTTCGCCGTAACGACGACGGACGGCACGTTCACCCTGCCGAATCTTCCGCCCGGCACCTACACCATCGCTCTGTGGCACGAGAAGCTGGGCACCCAGGAGCAGCAGGTCACCGTTCCTCCGCACGGCTCACAGGTTGTCAATTTCGATCTCAAACCCAGGTAAATCCATCGAACCTCAACCAGTCTTCGGACCGGAACTCATGAATGGCGGTCGCATGCTGAAGATAACCCCTGCCCTGCTCCTGTTACTCGCCTTCCCGCTAGCCGGCTGCAAATCCACAAAGACGAACCAGCCGGCCGAAACACAGGCCCCCTCCGGCCCGCGTCTCTATGTCACTAACGAGGTCTCGGGGGATCTCAGCGTTTTGGACACAAAAAACTTCACCAACCTCGCTACCATTCCGCTCGGAAAGCGTCCCCGCGGCATCCACCCCAGCCCGGACCATAAGTTCCTGTACGTGGCGCTGAGCGGAACTCCGATCGGCGGCCCGGATGTGGATGAGAGCACCTTGCCTCCTCCAGATCGGTCGGCCGATGGAATCGGCGTCTTCGACGTGCAGGCCAACAAGCTGGCTAAGATTATCCCTGGCGGAGCGGACCCGGAAAACTTTGATGTCAGTGCGGACGGCAAGTACATATTCGTCTCCAACGAGGACACCTCCGCCGTAAGCCAGATCGACATCGCCGCCGGAAAAGTGATCAGGTCATTTCCGGTGGGCGCCGAGCCCGAGGGCGTCAAGATTGCTCCCGACAACAAGCTCGTCTACATCACCTCGGAGGAGACCGGGCAGCTCTTTATCCTGGACCCGGCTCAGGGCAAGATCATCGGCTCCATCAAAGTCGGCCACCGGCCGCGCTCCATCGCATTCATGCCGGACGGCAAGACCGCTTACGTTAATGCGGAGAACGATGGCGACGTGGTCATCGTCGACACCGTGAAGCGGAAGATGACCGGCACGATCCAGCTGGGAACGCCAGGACAGATCAAGCCCATGGCGCTGCTTCTCTCCCCCGATGCAAGCCGGCTTTACGTCAGCACCGGACGAGGCCAGAAGGTGTTCACCATCGACACCGCCTCAAATAAGGTTCTCGACTCCGTGGCCGTGGGCAAGCGTCCGTGGGGAATCGCGCTCTCCCACGATGGCCGCACGCTCTACACCGCGAACGGCCCTTCCAACGACGTCTCCGTCGTAGACCTCGCAACTAACTCCGTGACCCACCGCATCAAGGCGGGCACTGGGCCGTGGGGAATCGTCGTGCTCGATGCACCCGGCGATCATTGATTGCCTCAACCTTCCAGATTGACGGGCTGAGTCGCAGCCGAAGCACCATCCGCTGCTGCTCTCTTCGCCGCTCCTTCGCGGCTCATCCCGGACACTTGCGTTACTCTTGGACTTACCTATGCCTCAGAACACCTCCCGGAAACTGCTCTGCGTAACCGCCCATCCCGATGACGAGTGCTTCGCGTTTGGCGGCGCATTGATGCTGGCCGTCGAGGCAGGACACGAGGTTTCCGTCCTCTGCTTCACAGACGGGCAGGCAGCGACGAACCGGGTAGGCGCCGAATCCAACCAGCATCTGGGAGAATTGCGGCGCAAGGAGTTCGCTGCCTCCTGCAAGATTCTAGGGGTCCAGCACTGCGAAATTCTGGGCTATCAGGATGCTCAACTGGAGTTTGCCGACTTCTCTGACACCGCGGCAAAGCTGGTCAAACGCATCCGCGAATGGAAGCCCGACCTCATCCTCACCTTCGGCCTGGATGGCGCAATGAATACGCATCCCGACCACACCATGGTTTCGGCCTTTACCTCCGCGGCCTACCATTGGGCGGCATCGCCCAAACGGTATCCGGAGCTTGGCCCGATCCACGTCACCCAACGCCTCTACTACAACACCACCTGGTTCTTCTTCCCTGGCCGGCCTGCGCCGCTTCCCGCGCCGTGGACGGTCACGCTGGACGTTCGCCAGGTGCAGCAGCGCAAATTTGAGGCGTTCCGCGCACACACCTCGCAGCTGCCGCTGATGGAACGGTTTCAATCGTTCTTCGAGAAGCGCGCCGGTCAGGAGGTGTACGCGCTCGCCGCGTCGCCGGAACCCCAAGCGGCAGCGCAGACCACCGATCTATTCGCCGGGCTGTAGTGCTCTTGATGTTTGTCGCCAAGAGCCACTGAAATTCCCGGTAAACCCTCCAGCAGCGATGTCACACAGGGTCAGCGGCTGACGGCAACCGCTCGCACCTTCGCCTGCTTCGCGCGCTTCGCCTTGGCCCACCAGAAAGCACGCGCACCCAGCAGCAGCAGCAGCACCAGCGTGAACGGCATGGGCGCCAGCACGCCCTTCTTCACCAGCCACCAGTAGTGGATTACTCCCGCGCACCCCGCGGCATAAACACTCCAGTGCACGCGGCGCCAGTTCTTTCCTCCCATGGCGCGCATGACGAAAGCCGGCGAGGTGACGGCAAGCACCAGCAACACCGTCCACGCGAAGAACCCGACCTGGATAAACGGGCGCTTCTTGATGTCGTCCAGAATCGTCGGCCAGATCAGCTTCCACTGCTCCACCACCGCGCCGAAGTGTCCCGTCATCACCCCCGCCCAGGCGGTAGGCAGGTCATACCCGGAGAACAAAAAGACGTAGGTAGCAAGATGCAGCGTCGCATAGAAGAACGCGTACAGCCCCAGCAGGCGGCGGAAGCGGATCAGGTTTGCCAGCCGGGCATGCAGTCGCCGTACGGGAGTGACAGCCAGGCTGACGATCAGCAGCAGCAGCGCATAATAGCCCGTGTCGTGCGTGATGTAGTTCACCGGGTCGGCCATGGTTGCCAGCTCGCCCGAGCGGTACATCTGCACCAGGATCACCACCGGCGCGAGACACAGCGCATGCACCAGCACCTTGATGAATGGAATCCACTTGTTGGGCATCTCTCGCTCAGTCTAACCCGGCGTGCTCCCGGAGTAATGCAATTTCACGATCAGCACGGCGGAGTGAACGCATCGCCGTTTGAACACGCGCCGCTCAGTAGTTCTTCTTCAGGTCCATACCCGCATACATGCTCGCAACCTGGTCGCCATACCCGTTGAACATCAGGGTGGGAATCGTCTTCGGAAAGGGGCTGGAATCGATGCGGCGCTCGTGGGCCTGACTCCACCGGGGATGGTCTACCTTCGGATTCACGTTGGAGTAGAAGCCGTACTCGTTGGCCGCAATATCGTTCCACAGCGTCCGCGGCTGTTTGTCCGTGAAGTTGATCTTTACGATCGATTTCCCATTCTTGAAGCCGTACTTCCACGGGCTCACAACCCGGATAGGCGCGCCATTCTGGTTCGGCAGCACCTCGCCGTAGCAGCCGAACGTCAGCAGGCAGAGCGGATTCATTGCCTCATCCATGCGCAGTCCTTCCGAGTAGGGCCAGCTGTATCCGAACGGCTTGTGCGGCATATCGCTGGACTTGTCATCGGAGAGGAACTGCACGAATTTTGCGCTGGGCAGCGGCTGCACAAAGTTGATGAGCTCGCTCAATGAATAGCCGTCCCACGGAATCACCATCGACCACGCTTCAACGCACCGGTGGCGATAGACGCGGCTCTCCAGTGGCCGGTACTTTTGGATGCTGTCGATGTCCAGCGTGAGCGGCTTTTTAACCATCCCAGTAATCTGCACCGTCCACGGACGGGTATGCAGCGTGTGGGCATTCTTGGCCGGATCGGACTTATCTGTGCCGAACTCATAGAAGTTGTTGTAGGTTGTCGCCTTGGCAAAGGGAGTCTGTGCGTCCGGCACGGTGTACTTGGAGGAAGCGGCTTCCAGCTTCTGGTCAGCGTCGACGGCATCAGGATGGATCAGCCCGGGAACGCTGCGCAGCGCGAGCGCACCTACACCGGCGGCGGCAGCCCCGGTAATCAGGTTTCGGCGGCTGAGGAAATGCTGTTTCGGCGTGATCTCCGACGAAGGCACATTGCCTTCGATATTCTTTCTGATCAACATGTTTCCTCCCGCAATCGAACATCTTCAAAGACGCTGCCCGCTCAAAAAGGTCCCGTTTCAATTATCAAATACGTTCACGCGCTGGAAGTCTACGATCCCGGATAAAAAAAGCGGCCGTTCCCAGCGCCAGAATTCCTGCGGCAAGCAAAAGTTCCCGCACAAAGTTTGGCCGGGCGAACAAAATGTAACTGAAGCCGGCAATCGCGATCAGCGGAGGAATCGGGTACAGCCAGATTCGGAAAGGCCTAGGCAGATCCGGCTGCGAGCGGCGTAACAGCATCACGCCAATGTGCTGCATCAGGAATTGAATCAAAATGCGGAGCACCACCAGCGCGGCAATCACGTCTGTCAATGAAAAGAAACAGAAGCACGCCGCCATCCCACCCAGAAACAGCACGGAGATGTGCGGGAATCCATCCCGGTGCAATCGGCCGAACACGCGAAAGAAGTTGCCGTCTCGGGCTGCCGCATACGGTATGCGGGAGTAGCCAAGCAACAGAGAGAAGATGCTGGCGAACGCCGTGATCATCACCAGCGCTGCCGCCAGCCTGCCCAGCCATGGCCCTGCCTGGAGTCCGTAGGCCTGCTGCATGAACACGGCAATCACTGCCCGCCGCGCACCGATGTCCTGTACGCCAACCAGCTGCTGCCAGTGCATCACCGAGAGCACCGCCAAAGTCATCGCCATGTACATCGCGCCCACCGCCACAATCGAGATCAGGATGGCTCGTGGCACTGTCCGGGCCGCGTCCTTCACCTCGCCGCCCAGAAACGTAATGTTGTAGTAGCCCCAATAATCGTAGGTCGCAATCAGCATTGCCGAGGCGAGCCCCTGGAAGAACGCCCGATTGGGATGGAAGGCCCCGCGGGGGAATTCGAACGCCTGTCCCAGGTGGCCATGGATTAGCCCAGTCACCAGGATCCAGGCGATCAGACCCATCACCGAGCACCACATAACCGCCGTGATCACGCGCAGGCTCGCCAGCCTGCGGTAGAGCAGCAGCACCGCGAGCAGCACCACGCCAATCGCCACAACTGTCTCGAGGCCGAAGGACACCCCTGCGCTGTACGGACCTGCATGAAGCATCTGCGCGCCGAAGTTTCGCGTCAGCGAGGGCCAGATGTACGCAGCATATTGACTCAGCCCGATCGATCCTGAGGCCGCCGACAGCGGCGCAGAGAAGATCAGTTGAAAGATGAAAAGAAATCCGACAAACCGTCCGAGAGTGCTGCTGCCGTCTCTGCCCGAGTAGATGACCCGGAGAAACCGGTACGACCCGCCGGCCTCAGGCATCGCAGCTCCAAGCTCAGCCCACACCAGTCCATCGCACACTGCAATCACGGCTCCGAGGATCCACCCAAGCATCGCCTGCGGGCCGCCCATGGCAGAGAGCAACAGCGGCAGCGTGATGAACGGCCCAACTCCGATCATGTCGAGCATGTTCAGAGCAACCGCGCCGCGCAGCCCCAGACTGCGCTCGAGCTCGGGCTCTCCGGCCTGAATTGTGGTTTGTGGTTTGATGGATTGAGTCTACGCCGCGCCTTTGCATGACAGCCACTACCGGAATGAGCGACACTGTCTTGGCGAAATATCGGAGGAGCGCATCGTGATTTCAGGTTCAAGAGAGAAGCAGCTGCTCGACGCAGCCAACCTGCTGCTGGATGCTCGGCGCACCCACAGCCCCATCCAGGACCTTCCGCCGGAGCTGCAGCCAACCTCAATCGAGGAGATCGCCCGCGTTCACGAATTCATGGCCGACGCCTATGGCGAAATCGGCGGATGGAAGATCGGTGCGCCCTCTGCTGACGCCACACCTTTCTTCGCTCCCATGCCGCGCGCCTGGATGGCCGCCAGCGGAGCGCTGCTCTCCGGCCCAACCTACCGCTATCGCATGCTGGAGTCGGAAATCGCATTCCTGCTCGGCGAAGATCTTCCGCCGCGATCCACCCCGTACACGCGCGAGGACGTGATGGCTGCCATCGCCAGCTGCCATCCTGCAATCGAGGAGCTCGAGTCCGGGCTGATCGACCCCAAGGCCGCAAATAACTTCTCCGCCCTTGCCGACCTGCAGACGCACGGCGCATTCATCTACGGCCCTGCATTCACCGGTTGGCGCTCGGTGGACTTCACCCAGGAAAAGGTCACCCTGACCGTCGACGGGGCAGTACGGGTCGAACGCACCGGCTCGAACACCTCTGGCGATCTGCTGCGCCTGCTGCCCCATCTTGCGAATGAAGGCGCCGCACGCACCGGCGGCCTTCGGGCGGGACAGTGGATTACCACCGGCACCTGGACCGGCAACACCCAGGCTTCCGCCGGCTCCAACGTAGAGGCCACCTTCGAACACATCGGTACAGCCGCGCTTCGTTTCGCCTGAGGAGACCCCATGCCCGCATCTCGTCGCAGTTTTCTCAAGCTCAGCGCTGCCGCGGCCTCGCTCGGCGCAGCCGACCTGGCTCACGCTCTGCCCGCCGACCGCCGCATCCAGATCGTCGTCGACGATCAGTCGCCGCTCACCGCCAGCACCCCGGTCCAATGGGCCATCGAGAAGCTGCGCGATGCCATCACCCCGCAGCGGCTTGCAGAATCGCAGCAGTCCCCCGCTCTTCGCATCGTTATCGCCCCGGCCACCAGTGCTCTGGCGCGACCGTTTGCCATGCATGCCGATCTTTCTGGGCCGGAGACCCTCGCGCTCGTCTCCAACTCCGCCCAGCCGTCGCTGCTGGTCACCGGCAGCGATGCCCGAGGAATCGCCTATGCAGTACTCGAAGCCGCGGACCGTATTCGGTCCGGCGACGATCCGATTGCCTCTCTCCATTTCGCCACGCCGTTGGTGGAGACCAGTCCCAACCGCGTTCGCAGCGTCGCGCGCGCCTTCCTCTCTGAGGTTGAGGACAAGCCATGGTTCTACGATCGCGGCTTCTGGACCGAATACCTGGATAGCGTCGCCGCCGCCCGCTTCAATCGCTTCAACTTCGCCCTCGGATTCGGCTACGACTTTCCGCGCGGCGTCACCGGCGATTACCTCCACTTCCCGTATCCCTACCTCGTCCAACTGCCCGGCTACGAACAGGTCCACGTGGAGCCGGCTCTCGCGCCCGCAGAGCGCGAACGCAATCTCGACACCCTCAAGTTCATCGCCGCCGAAACCGCACGCCGCGGCATGGAATTCCAGCTCGGCATCTGGACCCACGCCTACGCCTGGACCGACAGTCCACGCTCCGACCACCACATTGAAGGTCTTACCCCGGAGACACACGCTGCCTACTGCCGCGACGCCCTCGCAGCCCTGTTGAAGGAATGCCCGCAGATCACTGGCCTCACTCTGCGCATTCACGGTGAGAGCGGCATCCCGGAGGGCAGCTACCCGTTCTGGGAGACTCTGTTCGAAGCCGTCAAAACTGCACGCACGCCCGAAGGCGCGCCTCGCAAGATTGTTCTCGATCTGCACGCCAAGGGCCTCGACGACCGCATGATCGCTCTCGCGCGGGCAACCGGAATGCCGGTGACCGCGGGTGCGAAGTTCTGGGCCGAGCACCAGGGGCTCGGGTATCACCAGGCAGACATTCGAGCGTTCGAATATCCGCGAACTGGCGTCACCGGTACCTTCGCCCTCTCCAACGGAGCTCGCAACTTCACCCGCTACGGCTACGGCGATTTCTATAAGGACGACTTCGGCATTGGCGTACTCTACCGGGTCTGGCCCGGCACTCAACGGCATCTGCTGTGGACGGACGCGGCACTGGCCTCGGGCTACGGCACGGCCGCACATTTCTGCGGCGCAGTGGGGATGGAACTCTGCGAGCCGCTCACCTTCAAAGGCCGGGAGGGCTCCGGTCACCCCGGCGGACGGCTGGCCTACGCGGATGCGGGCCTCGGCCCTGCGGACCTCGACTCCCGCAAGTTCTCCCTCACCTACGCCGTCTGGGGACGCTACCTCTACAATCCCCAGACCGCGCCGGACTTCCTGCATCGCATGCTCAAGAGCAGCTTCGGCCCTGCAGGTCCCGCGCTTGAAACCTCGCTGGCGCATTCCAGCCGCATCCTGCCGCTGGTCACGACAGCCTGGCTGCCCTCTGCCTCCAACCACGAGTTCTGGCCGGAGATGCTCACCCCCGTCTCTCTGCTACCCATTCAGGGCAGGCCGCTCTATAGCGACAATCCTGCCCCCCACAATCTCAGCGCGATCAGTCCGCTCGACCCTCAGCTCTTCTCCAGCATCGGCCAGCATGCGAAAGATCTGGTCGGCGGCGTCATCAACGCGCGCTACAGTCCGGCTGAGGTCAGCCAGTGGCTCGACAACCTCACCGCCACCTCCACCCGCGCCCTCCAGGCGGCGCGCCAGTCTGCGGCGGCCAATGCGCACGTCCCGGAGTTTCGCCGCGCGGAAGAAGACATCCTCATCCTCAATGGGCTGGGAGCCTACTACGCGAATATCTTTCGCGCAGGGCTGCTCTACAGCATCTACGAGGAAACCGGAGATCCGGAAGCCGCTACCCAGTGCCTGCTCCAATACCAGAAAGCCCGTGATGCATGGGCCACCATGGCGGAGCGCGCCCGCCGTGTCTACGCGGCCGACGTCAGCTACGGCTCCCGGGATTTCCGCAGAGGTAACTGGGCAGATCGCCTCGCCGCCATCGACACGGACTTCGCTGCCCTCAAAACGCATTTCGCCTCCGGTGCTTCCAAATCAGGAAAATCAAGCAGCACAGCCATTCAGCGCGTGCTGCATCCAGCCCCGCGCGCAGCGATCAGCGCCAGTCACACCCCGCAGCAATCATTTAAGCCGGGCGATTCACTCGCGCTCCATCTCTCTGCTCCTGCAACAGCAAGCGACGCAGTGCTCTGGTACCGGCATGTGAACCAGGGCGAGCGATGGCTCTCACGGCACATGCAGCACGCCGCAGGCGGATTCTCTGCGGCCATTCCCGGCGACTACACCTCATCTCCGTATCCCCTGCAGTACTACTTCGAGCTGCGAACCGCCTCCGCCGCAACCCTCTACCCGGCCTTCAATGCGACCCTCTCGAACCAGCCCTACTTCGCGCTCGAGCGGCGGACGTAGAACCCGCGCTGGCTAGTTCTCTGCCGCGCGGATTAACATGGTTCCATGTCTATGAACCTTCCCGCCGGGGTCACCCTCTCCGCCCCTCTAAGCGCCGCTCACGCCGAGATCCTTAGCCCCGAAGCCCTCGCCTTCATCGTCGGCCTGCAGCGCAGCTTCAATGAACGCCGCAAGCAGCTCCTGGCCGCCCGCGTTACTCGGCAGGCCGCGCTGGACGCCGGCAGCAAGCCGGATTTCCTGCCCGAAACCAAGCACATTCGCGAGGCCGAATGGCGGGTGGCTCCCATCCCCGCCGACATCCAGGACCGCCGCGTTGAGATCACCGGCCCCGTAGACCGGAAGATGATCATCAACGCACTCAACTCCGGCGCAAAGGTCTTCATGGCAGACTTCGAGGACTCCACCACACCCACCTGGCTCAACCTCCTCGACGGCCAGCTCAACCTCCGCGACGCCGTCCGCCGCACCATCACCTACTCCGATCCCGCCTCCGGCAAAAACTACAAACTGGTGGACTCGCCCGCCGTCCTGTTTGTCCGTGCACGCGGATGGCATCTGGAGGAGCGCCACCTCCTCGTCGACGGCGAGCCGATGTCGGGCTCCCTGTTCGATTTCGGGCTCTACTCCTTCCACAACGCCAAAGAGCTGCTCGCGCGCGGCTCAGGGCCCTACTTCTACCTGCCCAAGATGGAATCTCACCTGGAAGCCCGGCTCTGGAACGATGTCTTCGTCCAGGCAGAAACCCAGCTCGGCATCCCCGCCCGCTCCATCAAGGGCACTGTGCTCATCGAGACCATTCTCGCGACCTTTGAGATGGATGAGATCCTCTACGAACTGCGCGACCACTCTGCCGGCCTCAACTGCGGCCGCTGGGATTACATCTTCAGCTTCATCAAGAAATTCGCAGGCGACACCGCCATCGTTCTCCCCGATCGCGGCCAGGTCACCATGACCACGCACTTCATGCGCAGCTACTCCAAGCTCTGCATCAAGACCTGCCATCGCCGCGAGGTCCACGCCATGGGCGGCATGTCCGCACTCATCCCCATCAAGTCCGACGCAGAAGCCAACGAGCGCGCCATCGCCGGCGTTCGCGCCGACAAAGAGCGCGAGGCTTCCGACGGGCACGACGGCACCTGGGTCGCTCATCCCGGCCTCGTCCCGGTCGCCCTGGAGGTCTTCAACCGCATCATGCCTCAGCCCAACCAGATCGCCAAAAAGCTCACCGACTTCCATGTCACCGCCGACGATCTGCTGCAGGTTCCGACCGGAGACATCACCGAAGCCGGCCTAAAGCAGAATGTCGCCGTCGGACTCGGCTATGTGGAGGCCTGGCTGCGCGGCATCGGATGCGTGCCCCTGTTCAATCTGATGGAGGACGCCGCCACCGCCGAGATCAGCCGCGCCCAGCTCTGGCAGTGGGTCCACCACCGCGCCAAATTGCAGGACGGCCGTCCCGTCACCGTCGAACTGGTCGAGAAGATGATCGACGCCGAGCTCGCGGCCATGCGGCCGAAAGTCGACGATCAGCGCTACCGCGCTTACGAGCGCGCCGCCGCGCTCATGCGCCGGTTGATCGAGTCGCCCAGCTTCCCCGAGTTCCTCACTGTGCCTGCATACTCTGAGGTGCTGAAGGAAGAAGGCATGGTGGCCTAGTAACTCCGCGGCTAAGGGGGTTGGCGCATCTCGCAACCCCCAACCGTGTCAATTAGATACATCCTGACAAACCACCCTGGAATCTGATAATTCTAGGACTCTCACGAGGTGTGGCATTGGCGCGTCCATATTGGTCCGGTCAGATTCAGATTTCGCTCGTCTCCTTCGGCGTCAAATTGTTTGTCGCGACGGAAGCCAAGTCGGAGATCCGCTTCCATCAGATCTCTCGCTCTACGGGCGAGCGGGTCCGCCACCAGAAGGTCCTCGCCTCCGCGGTCGAGCAGGCGCCCGATGAAGCGGCCTCGCCGGTCCAGAAGGATGAGATCGTCAAGGGCTACGAGTACGCCAAGGGCCAGTACGTGATGATCGAGCCCTTCGAGATCGCCAACCTGCGCGTACCTTCCAAACACACCGTAGATGTGGCCCAGTTCGTCTCTCTCGACGAGCTCGCGCCCGAATTTCTCGAGAAGCCGTACTTCGTCGTTCCCGACAACGACACCCAGGCCGAAGCCTTCGCCGTCGTACGCGCCGCACTGGCCAAGTCCAAAAAGGCCGGACTCGGCAAAATCGCCTTTGGCGGCCGGGAGCACATCCTCGCCATCACCGCCGCGCCCGGCGACGAGCGCGGGATGATGGCCTACACCATGCGCTACCAGGAAGAGCTCCGTAAACCCGCCGAGTACTTCTCCGATATCAAAGCCACTAAGGTGGATGAGGATTCGCTCGAGCTCGCCGAAACCCTCATCAAGAAGCGCACCGCCCCATTCGATCCCTCGAAATTCAAGGACGGCTACGAGGTCGCCCTCAAGGAACTGGTCGACGCCAAGCTGAAGCACCTGCCCATTCCAAAGGACGAAGCTCCTGCCCCACACCGCGCCAAGGTCATCAACCTTATGGACGCACTGCGCAAGAGTGTTCAGAGCGGCGACGCAGCTAGCGAAGCTACGCATAGCACCGGCAAGAAGAAGCCGCCCTCACGCGCAGCCTCGCTCTTCCCTGCTGACGAAGAAAAGGCCGGCCCAACTCTCGTGAAACACAAAGCCGCCAAAACCGCGAAGACGAGCAAGCGCAAATCCGCCTGAGCAGCGCGCCGTCACGCGAGCAGACAATTTATCCTCAGGGCATGGCAAACACTGCATCGGAGCTGTTCCTCGAGTTCTCCCGCAACAAACTGCGGAACCAGTACTGGCCCCGTCTCCGCTCCTGTCTGGAGTCGTTGACCGACGAGCAGATCTGGTGGCGTCCCAATGCCTCCAGCAACAGCATCGGCAACCTGGTCCTCCATCTCAACGGCAACATGCGCCAGTGGCTGGTGAACTCCTTCAACCGAGCCGCCGATCAGCGCGATCGCCCCGCCGAGTTCGCCGCCGAAGGAGGCACCGCCGGTCCTGCTTTGATCGGGACGCTCGGCGACACCGTTGAGCAGGGCCTCGCCGTGCTCGAGCGCCTCACTGAATCTGAGCTCCTCGCCGAGTACGACATCCAGGGCTACCATGTCACCGGCCTTGCCGCCGTCTACCAGGTCATCGAGCACTTCGGGCTGCACTACGGCCAGATCGTCTACGTCACCAAGATGCTGCGCGATCAGGACCTCGGCTTCTATCGCGAGCTGAACCCCGCCGGCCGGCCGAGCCGCAGCGCCTAGAACACCCGGTGCCTCGCAAGCACCGCCGCAGAACGCATCTGACCAGATGGAGTACGCGAATGGCATCTGGAACCAAAAGTCCCGCAAAGAAGAGCGCGAAAGCAGAGAAGAAAGCTCCCGCAAAAAAGCGCGCCGCCAAATCCACCGCACACAGCGCAGGCGACGCTGCCGCCAATGCCGTCGATGAACAGCTCGCGCGCTACCGCTCCATGCGCGACTTCCACATCACCGCCGAGCCCAGCGGCGGCACTCGCGCCGCAAAGAAGCCTGCGAAAATCACCGCGCTGCCCTTCTGCGTGCAGAAGCACGCCGCCTCCCATCTCCACTACGATTTCCGGCTGGGCTGGAACGGCGTCCTGAAGTCCTGGGCGGTCGCAAAGGGCCCTAGCTACGTCGTCGCCGACAAGCGCCTCGCCGTCCAGGTGGAGGACCACCCCATGGAATACGGCGGCTTCGAAGGCATCATTCCCAAGGGCCAGTACGGCGGAGGCACCGTCATGCTCTGGGACCAGGGCACCTGGGAGCCGCAGCCCGCCTATCCCGATGTGGACGAAGGCCTGCGCAAAGGCTCCTTAAAGTTCATCCTGCACGGAACCAAGCTCCAGGGAAAATGGGCGCTCATCCGCATGCATGGAAAATCCGGCGGATCCGACTCCAAGCCCAACTGGCTGCTCATCAAGGAACACGACGACTTCGAGCGTCCTGCCACCGATCCCTCCATCACCGAGTCCGAACCGAAATCCGTCGTCACCGCCCGCACCATCGAGGAGATCGCCCACAGCGAAGATCACGTCTGGAACTCCAAGGAGACCGCAGGTACCGGCCAGGCCTGGTATCGCCAATCCGGCAACAGCGCCAAAGCGCCCGCACCCAAACCCGTCAGCACAGCCGAGCTCAATACCGAGCTCGCTTCCCTTCCCAAAGAATCTCAGCCGCAGTTCATTCCGCCGCAGCTCGCCCAGCAGGCCGAAGCCCCACCTTCCAACAGCGGCTGGCTGCACGAGCTCAAGCTGGATGGCTACCGCATCCAGGCGCGAAAGTCCGGCCCCAAGGTGCAGCTGCTCACCCGCAAAGGTCTGGACTGGACGCATCGCATGCGCAGCATCGCCCAAGCTGTCGCCCTCATCCCGGCAGCGTCCGCAACCATCGATGGCGAGGTCGTCGTCCTGCGCGAAGACGGCAACACCAGCTTCGCCGACCTGCAGGCTTCGTTCCAGGAAGGCGCAAAGCACGCCCTCACCTACTTCTGCTTCGACGTCCTGCACCTCAATGGCCGCAACACCCGCGACCTGCCGCTCATCGAGCGTAAGAAGCTGATGGAGCAGTTGCTGACAGCAGCCGAATCCGAAGCCCTTCGCTACTCCGAGCACCTTACTTCCGACGGCGAAAAAATATTCCGCAACGCCTGCAAAATGCACGCAGAAGGCATCATCTCCAAGCTCGGCTCTTCCACCTATTGCTCCGGCCGCAGCAATCAGTGGATCAAGTGCAAATGTCTGCTCGAGCAGGAATTCGTCATCGCCGGGTTCAGCCTTCCCGGCGCGGGCCACACCGGCATGTACGGCATCGGCTCGCTGATCCTCGGCTACTATCGCGACGGCAAGCTCATCTACGCCGGCCGAACCGGCACCGGATTCAATCAGAGGACTCACAAGCTCCTGCGCGAAAAGCTCGACAAGCTCAAGCAGTCCGCCAGCGCTTTTCAGAATCCACCCGCGGAAGCCCGCAAAGACGCCATCTGGGTCAAACCGGAGCTCGTCGCTCAGGTCCGGTTCGCCACCTGGACCGGCGACAACCTTATCCGCCAGGCTGCGTTCCTCGGCCTCCGCGAAGACAAACCTGCAGCCGAGGTCACCCGCGAGACCTCCGGGCCCAAACCGAAGTCTGCCACCGGCACCGCCAAACACCAGCCCTCCTCCACCAAATCCTCCGCCACCAAGGCACCCCAAAAGGCCGCAACTAAATCCGCCGGCAAGCTCGACACGCCCGCACCACCATCCATCCGCATCACTCACCCGGACAAGGTTCTCGATCCCGAAAGCGGCCTCACCAAACGAGCACTCGCCGACTACTACTGGGCCGTCGCCCCGCGCATGCTTCCCCACATCGCCGGACGCCCACTCTCGCTCGTGCGCTGCCCGGAGGGATCCGGCAAGCCCTGCTTCTTCCAGAAGCACGTCAACCACATGCTGCCCCCCGGAATCGGCGGCGTCGACGTCCCCAACAAAAAGACCGGCGAGAAGGAGGTCTACATCACACTCGACTCCGCCGAAGCCCTCGCCGGCCTCGCCCAGATGGGCGTTCTCGAGGTCCACCCGTGGGGCTCCCGCAACCAGGACCTCGAGCATCCCGACCGCCTCATCTTCGACCTTGATCCCGACGAGTCGCTTCCCTGGTCCGCCGTAACTGAGGCTGCCGCCGAGGTCCGCGCACGTCTCAAAAAGATCGGCCTCACCAGCTTCCTTAAGACCACCGGAGGCAAAGGACTCCACGTCGTCATCCCCGTCGATCCCACCCTCGACTGGCCTGCCGCCAAAGACTTCGCCCACCGCTTCGTCATGGCCATGGAGCGTCAGAATCCGCGCCTCTACCTCACCAAAATGACCAAGGCCGCGCGGGTCGGCAAGATCTACCTCGACTACCTCCGCAACGAGCGCGGCGCCACCGCCGTCGCTCCCTACTCTCCCCGCGCCCGCGCCGGAGCGCCCGTCTCCATGCCGCTCGCCTGGTCGGAGCTCGATGCGCCCACCCGGCCCGTCTTCCACGTCGCCGACTTCGCGGAATGGCGCTCCCGCCTCTCCAAAGATCCCTGGAAGGCCATCTTCACCACCCGCCAGACTCTCCGCCCCGACTCGCTGAAATCCCTCTCCTGAACCGCTTTCGCCTTGACCCGGCGCACTCTGCAAACTACATTTCTCCGAATCGGGCCCAATCATCTTCGATTCGTTGCGGAGCATCACGCCCATGAAACTCTCTGCCCGTTCCGACCTGCACATCCTCGTGTTCGCTGCAGTCCTTGCCACGCCTCCAGCCGCTCTGGCCCAGTCCCCGCCGTCGGACTACACAGCGGCTTATCCCACCGCACAGACGGTCGAATCCAACATCAAGGGCACCGATCCCACCGACACGATCGCCCGTCAGGTCGCCGTCTTTCGCAGGCTGCAGAACGACATCAACAACACCAAGTACGCCCGCACCATTCGCGGTCCGTACACTCCGGGCGAGCAGAAGCTGCTTCAGGCCTACAGTGCCGCTGAGGCCCAGCTCACTCAGGCATACTCCAGATCCCACACGCCGGATGAAGTCGCGGCATTCACCAAACTCTGCGGGCGCTATGTCCTCAACCAGCAGGTCTACGACGACTATCACCGGCTCATCGGTCAGCAGGGTCTCGCCGCCGCGCGCGACGCCGACACCAAAACGCATGAGGACGCGCAGCGCATCCGGGAGCGCGCCAGTGCTGCAACCAACAGTGCTCCCCGCTCCACCGGTTCCGGCGAACCCTCCCGAGCCGCATTCCTCAACAACATGTTCGAGAACGATCCCGAAATTCGCCGATGTCTCGAGCTCGGCGGCGGAACACCGGATGACTGCGCCCGCTCTGGTGTCAAAGGAATGGGCAACTCGGCCGAGGTGGCAGTGGGCAAGCTGATCGGCGTTGACGTCACCGCGGGTCACGTGAAGAGTGGAATCCTGCTGGTCGGTGTCTACCACAGCCGCGCCAACCTGCCGGAGCTCGAGCTGACCGCCGACGGTCAGGCCATCTTGAAAAAATGCGGAACCCTGGTCGATGACAACCATCCCTACACGATTCGTAGTTCCGGTGGGACGACTCAGATTGTCCTCGTCAACGAGCCCTCGCCCATCATCCTCACCATGCGTCCCGATCGCTCGCTCGACGGTCCCGGAGTGGTATCAGTGAAGGGCCGCATCATCACCGGATATAACGTAACCACCACCACCACTCAGGGCTCCTACTGCAACGGCCCATGCACCAGAACGACATCCACTCCGGTCTACGGGCCCAGCATGCAGCGCTGCGCAATCGCGCAACTGGCACCGCTCCCGCCTCCACCTCCTGCACAAAAGCCAGGCGGTGTCGCTGGAATGCTCAGCGACATGATGGATATGGGAACACCTGAGGCCGTCACCTACGGATATCGCATGGCAGGCATCTACACGGCTTCCACTGGCCTGAAGATCACGTTCTCTAACCGCGTCGCAACCCTCGACTGCGGCAAAGCCCACATCAACGCTGCCTACGCCGTTGAGAACACTCCAGCCGGTTTCCTCGTTCGCATCCAGAACCCCGCCGGCCCGCTTTCCCTCCAGCTCGCTTCCGGCAACACCCTGCGCGGCGCGGGCTCCACCACCGTGGATGGCCGCCTCATATCCTCTTTCAACGCCGATAACGTCAGCTACACCCCACATTCTGAGACCTGCGCCGTGGGCACTCTGACCGCGCAGTGAACCTCGCTCTGCGAAAACGGACTAACCTATATCGGGCTCGCATCACTCGCTTCACAGGAGGAAAAGGACGCAATGGATAGGAATACCGTAAGGACGATCCGACTCACCCAGCTTGTGCTACTCACGTTCGGAGTTGCCGGGTTGCAGATGCAAGCACAAAATGCCAAGACAAAATACCCGGCTATGGCTCCTCTCGCCCAATACATGATGGAGCGAAACTCCGAGACCGCCCTCGCACGTACCGCCGCGCCGGATTCGATCTCACACAACGCCGAGGTCATGGTTCTTACAAGCAAGGGCTACCAAGTTGCAGCAAAAGGCACAAACGGGTTCGTCTGTGTGGTGGAACGATCCTGGTCGGCCCCAGCCCACGATCCCGACTTCTGGAATCCGAAGCTGCGTGGTCCCGTTTGCTTCAATGCTCCCGCCGCTCGATTCAACATTCCTGTCCTGCTTGTGAGAACCCAGTCGACCTTGGCCGGCCGAACCGAAACTCAGATGTTCGAGGACGTGAAAGCAGCGGTCGACAAAGGAGCAGTGCCTCCCTTGCAACCCGGCGCCATGTGCTACATGCTCTCGAAGCAGGGTTACCTAAGCGACGCTGGCGGCCACTGGCATCCTCACCTGATGTTCTTCGTCCCACTCACGCAGCCTGCAGAGTGGGGTGCAGGCCTGCCCGGTTCTCCCGTAGTCGCTGGATCTCCCAGCAAAGAAGAACGCACCACCACATTCCTGGTCCCGGTCGACAAATGGTCGGACGGAACACCTGCCAGCGAGTCGCACTGAATCGCGCTCGCTCCCTCCTTCAGGACAACCTTCCGACCATCTACTCAACGAGTAATCCCACGCTAAGATAAGCGCAATCGCTCTTTCGGACGCCGAGTGCCGGAGCTGTCACGATCCTGGGTTGGAGCGCGGTTCAACACACATCTGTGTTCTATTCGGATATATGGCCCCCTCGACGAATCTCCGGAAAGCGGTCGCGCTTGCCTCGTCGATCGCTTTCCTCTCGCTAAGCGTCAGAGCACAAATCCGGGCCACAGATCAGCACCAGGAAACAAAACTTGCCCTTCGATGTCGCCTCAGTCAGATTGAGTCAAGAAACGAAACCTCGATCGAATGTCCCTCTCGGTCCAGGCAATGTCTCAGTGCCCAGCAACGGCGTGCTGAGTGCCAGCAACTTTCCAGTCATCGACTATCTTGTCTTCGCCTACAAGCTCACGGACTATCAGCAGAAGGCGATCGAGTCGGCGGCACCCGCCTGGGTTGTGAACGATCGGTACAGTATCGAGGCGCGCACCGCCAACACAAACGCCACCAAGGATGAGCTCCGTCTCATGATGCAATCCTTGCTGGCGGAACGATTCAAACTCGCTCTACATTCTGAGTACCGAGAGGTTCGGGTCTTTGCCTTGGTAATGGACAAAGTCGGGGTGTTAGGTCCGAAGCTTCGGCCACATCCTGTAGCCGCCATCTGCTCGCCTGTCCGTACTACGGAAACAACCGCGGACGGCAGGTCATTGGAATCTCCCCTCCAGTCAGAAAAAGGTGGATTCCCGGCCATATGCAACGGGATCCTTGGATTGCCCGCCAGTGCGCAGGATCGTTACAGCTTCGGCGCCGCAAACGTCCCCATGAGCCTCATCGCAAGTGCGCTGTCGAGTTGGGGAAACCTTGGCCGCCCGGTAGTCGATCGGACAGGCCTCACCGGCACCTACGACTTCGTGATGGACTACACGCCTGATCCACGCCCTTCCTACGCCACAATCGACTCAGGTGGGCCGGGGTTCGAGGAGGCGCTCAAACAGCAGCTCGGTCTCCGGCTGGAGAGCCAGCGGGCTCCGGTTGAATTCCTCGTGCTGGATCACATCGAGCGCCCCGACGCGAATTAGCTGAATCCCGCGCTCCGGCTAGCGAAAATGTTGTCAAGCCCCCAAACCACCTAAATAGCTCAATGCACAGGACATCCGGATGTTACAAACCCCATCTCAATCTGCTATTCTTAATTTAAGGGAGAAGGATGGAGGCGCTCCGCACACACTGCGCCGCCGCGTCCAGCCTAACTCCCCTGAATTGACGATTTTAGCTCTAAGTCCTCTGTTTTGAATACTATACACGGACATACGGCGCGCAAACTACTGATATACCAGGACTTCCGTCCAAAATACCCCTCCGGGGTACCCTTACCCCTGGCCGTAGGTCGCCTTAGGCCCGTGCTTCCGGAAGTAGTGCCGATCCAGCAGCGCCTGCGTCACCACGTTGACCTCGCTTTTCAGCGTTAGCGTCTTGTAGGCCATTTTGGCGCAGTACTCGAGCACCACAGCATTGTGCGCTGCATCGTGGGCATTCCTGCCCCAGGCGAAGGGCGCGTGCCCTGCCACCAGGCAGGCGGGCACCGCGAGCGGATCGATCGCCGGATGCTCCGCCGTCGCCGAGAACCGGTCCACGATCGCCCGTCCGGTCTCGTGAACATACCGCCCGCCGATGGCCTCATCGCTGAGCGGAGCGGTACATGGAACCGGACCGTAGAAGTAATCCGCGTGGGTCGTGCCCAGCGCCGGGATCGGCATCCCCGCCTGCGCAAAGCTCGTGGCGTACTCGGAGTGGGTGTGCACCACAGCGCCAATCGTCGGAAATTCGCGGTAGAGGAGGGTATGCGTATCCAGATCGGAGGAGGGTTTGAGCTTGCCTTCTACAATCTTGCCGTCCAGATCGGTGACCACCATGTGCTCGGGCTGGAGCTCATCGTAGTCCACACCCGAGGGCTTGATCACCACCAGCCCCTGCTCGCGGTCCACCCCGCTGGCATTTCCAAACGTGTAAAGCACAAGCCCGCGCTTCACGAGCTCAAGATTGGCCTCCAGGACCGACGTGCGAAGTTCTTTCAGCAGCATGCAAGCAGGATAAATCGTGGAGGGGCTATCGGCGAGTGAGATACCACAGCAGGATCAGCGCCAGCGTGATGACAATGCTTCCCGGCCAGACCCAGAAGCCGCTGCCGCTCGAGTAGCCCGCAACCAGGCATCCGGCAAGCCCACAGCAGCACACCAGTCCGAGGCTCAAAACCAGCGCGATCCGCATCATCTGCGTCCTCATCGCGAGTTGGATGCGCGCGGGCTCGCCGGAAGCTACTCCGCGCTAGTGCAGCAGGCTCTCTTCGCTGGGCCGCAGCCGCACAATCCGGTCCACCGCGTAAGGCGCTCGATGGGCGGTCGCATGAAAGTGCCTCACCTGCAGTTCCCCGAGCAATCCGATGCCGAGCATCTGCACACCTGCCAGGATCGCCACGGCAGCAATCATGAACATTGGGCCGTGCTCCTGCATCACGTGCTGGCCGGTCATCAGCTTCAGGCCCAGCAGCCACAGAGACATCACGGAGCCTCCCGCAATTCCGAGCGCGCCGATGGAGCCGAAAAAGTGCAGCGGCCGCGTCATGTACTTCAGCAGGAACCGGATGGTGAGCAGGTCAAACATCACCCGGACCGTGCGCGAGATTCCGTAGTGGCTTCGCCCGAACTGCCGCTTCGGATTCGAGATCGGAATCTCGCAGATGCTCGCTCCGTACCACGAGGCCAGCGCCGGGATGAACCGGTGCATCTCGCCGTAAAGCGGAATGTTGTTGATTACATCCCTGCGGTACGCCTTGAAAGTCGTGCCGAAATCATGAATATCGACTCCGGAGAGCTTCGCCATCAGCCAGTTCGCGCAGCGCGAGGGAATGCGCCGAAACAGCAGATTGTCGGCACGATGCGCACGCCACCCGCTGACCACGTCGTAGCCCTCTTCGAGGCGCGCGAGAAAGTTCGGAATCTCATCCGGATCGTGTTGCAGGTCGCCATCCATCGAGATGAGCATGTCGCCCTGCGCATGGTCGAATCCGGCGGCAAGCGCCGAGGTCTGGCCGAAGTTCCGGCGCAGCTTGATGACCGTCACTCGGCTATCGACGGCGGCAATCTCTTCGAGCAGCCGATAGGTGCGGTCGCGCGAACCATCGTCCACCAGCACCAGTTCGAAAGAGTCTCCAACCTGCTCCATCACCAGCTTCACGCGGTCATAAAGAGCGGTGACATTCTCTTCTTCGTTATGGAAAGGGACGACAATCGAGTATTTTGGCACACTTTTATGATACGCCCGAATGGAATTGGTTTCGGAAATATGCGCCCGACCTCAGTGACCGCCGAACTCCAGGGAGGAACCAAGCGAGGTTCCACGCTGCCCTTTTCTGTCGACCCGGTGGTCCATCCTTCGCACAATAGAGCCAGCACTCAAGCGCTGACCTATGAAGAAGATCGTGGCTCTGCTCGCCATCGCCGCTGCCGTTGTCTCCGGAGTCCTCTGGCACCGCCGACAGGTGAGAATGCGCTCCCTTACCAGCGGCGAGGTTTATGTTCGGGACCAGCCTTCAGCGCCTCCGCAGCCGCTTGCGCCGCAACCGGCCAACGACCAGATCGCAACCGCGGCGACGCCGCAGCCGCCAACGCAACAAGGGATCCCAGCCCCGGCTGAGGCTCCGCCAGATTCCGATTCGATTCCCCGAAATCCGCCAAACGGACTTGCTTTCGCAGGCTCGGGCAAGTTCCAGCTCTATCGCCAGGGCGATATCACATGGCGGCTCGATACACAGAGTGGCAGCGCCTGCATCCTGTTCGCCACGGATGCCCAGTGGCACCGCACACGGGTGTTTCAGGCCGGATGCGGTACCCACGGAGAAACGACCTTGGCTACAGGAGATTGAGGAATGTGGCCGGCTGAATCTTCGCGCCGGGAAAAACCGCATCCAGATTCCTGGCTTCGAGCGTCTTGTAGGCCGCTTCCCCGAGCACCGCGCGGAAATCGGTAGTCACCGCCAGATCCCGGCCTTCGTTCAACTGTTCGTTTGCGATACCTGGCCACTTGCCGTAAATCTTGCCGCCCTTTACGCTTCCGCCCAGCACGAACATGACGTTGGCGTGACCGTGGTCCGTGCCTCCAGTCCCGTTCTGGCGAGCGGTACGACCGAACTCCGACATCGTAACCAGTGTGACGTTTTCGGCATCGTCCCCGAGGTCGCGCCAAAACGCCGCGATCCCATCGGAGAACTCGCGCAGGCGATTCGCGAGCTGGCCATTCGCCGCACCTTGATTCTGGTGGGTATCCCAGCCGCCGATATCAGAAAACGCGGCCTCGACTCCAAGATTCGCTTTCATGAGTTGCGCTATCTGTTTGAGACTGTTGCCAAATGGAGTATTCGGATACGACACGCCTGCGGCCGGCTGATACTTGGCTGGGTTCGCCGATTTCAACATCTTGACTGCCTCGAAGGTCTCCTGGCCTGTCCCCTGCAGAATCGCATCGCTGCTCTGGTCGTACATGGCTTGAAACGCATTCGAGAGAGAGGAAGGCTGCGGACCACGGCCGCCGACGGAGAAGTCCGCCAGGTTGTTAATGGCGATCGCGGGCACCTTGCCCTGCAGCGTGCGCGGCACCTGCGTCCCTAGCGAGACCGCCCGGAAAGCCGATGGCTTGCTGCTGAGCGCTTCGGCGGCAAGCGCGCGATTCAGCCAGCCGTCCTGAGTGGATTTGATGCCGGGCGTGCCGCTCTCCATGTAATCCTGCGCATCGAAGTGCGACCGGCTGGGATCGGGAGAACCGGCAGCGTGCACGATAGCGAGGTGCCCCTGCTCGTAGAGGGGCTTGAACCCACTCATCTGCGGGTGCAGTCCGAAGAAGCCGTCAAGATCCAGAACCTCGTTCTGCTGGATCGCGATGGTCGGACGCATTGCATAGTAGTTCTTCTCTTTGTAGGGCACGACCACGTTCAGCCCGTCCACTGCGCCACGCTGGAACAGCACCACCAGCTTCTTATTGTTTGCGGAGGCAGACTGCATTTCGGCCAGCACGCTGCGCGACAGGAAGGCGGGAATTGCCGATGTTCCAACCAGAGCCAGTGCACCATTCTTCATGAAGATACGGCGCGTGACGTTGCGTTTGGCCGCGTCGCGGCCGCAGATATCGCAGCCCCAGTTACTCGGGTCCGCGGTACTCCATTCTCTGGTCGCCATGGAACTCTCCTGCTGCCTACAGCGAAAAAAGGCTGCCTGGCAATTCAAACTCCGGTGGCAGAGCGAAGTTGCTCTCGAATTCTACCGCCGCTCGAACTCAGGCGAGCCCAGAATCAGACCGGCCATCACGGCTGCTTGGGAATCGACTGGGGCCGCAGTGCGCCGTTGCCCGAGAATCGCCATGACGGCCCCGCCGCCCCGCGTCTCAAACTCGCGCGCTGCTTGGGCCGGCACGGTCGGATCGTCCGCTTCTGCCAGCACCTGTGTCCGGGTCCTCTCGCTCAGCGGAAATCCGAGAAGCGCAGCCTCCAGCTTCCGCTCCTTGGCAATCACCTGAGAATCCGCCGGGCCCGTTCCCTTCATCAGCCTCGCCCAATCCGTGTTTACGCCCGGCAGCCGGTCGCTTGCGAGTACGAGTGCAAAGTTCATTCGGCTGACCAGCGCACCGGTGCTGACCCACGGCTCGCTCTTCCAAGAGTAGCCGTTCGGGGTCTGCATCCCATAGAGCGGCATGCCCAGTTTGTCGAGCGCGGTCACCAGTGGTTGTGCGTTGTTGACGGTCGCGCCGGTAGCGCGAACGGCGGAGACAACGAACTCGAGCGGCGTCTTCACCTTGGCCCGCTCGACATCCGGCGCCCAGAACTCGGGCGCTTCAAACATCGTATGCAAGACTGTCTTGATGTCTCCCCCGCTTGAGAGGAAGGCCTGTGACATCTTGTCGATGAGGCTCTGCGGCGGATCGTCGCTGACAAACCGTATCGCGAGTTTGGTGGAGATGAATTTGGCAGTCGCAGGGCTGGTTGCAAGCATGTGCAGCACCTGCAGGCCTTCATTCACACCGTCGTCCTTGATCTTTTGCCCCAGGACAGTCTTTACGCCCGGCTCGTGCCTGCGCTCGTCAAACTGGAACGCCGCGCCCTCGGCCGGAGGCGTAATCGTCCAGCCGGTGAACACCTTGGCGACCTCGGTTACATCCTGTTGGGTGTAGCCACCGTTGACTCCAAGCGTGTGCAATTCCATCAGCTCACGGCCATAGTTCTCGTTCAGGCCGCGATCCTTCAGCGCCGCCTTGACCTGCGGATTTTGTGCAAAGCGGGCCATCGCGGGTCCGCGTTTTGCGGCCTGCGAGTCCGGACCGATGCTCTGCCAGTTGTCCAGGTAAACCAGCATGGCTGGGCTCTTGGCAGTTGCGACCAGCAGATCCTCGAACTTGCCCAGCGCATTGGGCCGGATCACATCCCGCTCATAGGTTGGAATCAGGTACGGCTCGTTCTGATTCTTGCGGACGTACACGTTGAAGTGGTTCAGCCAGAAGTCCGTCATTACGGCTTCAAGCTGCCGCTCACTGTAGATGTCACGCAGCAGACGGACCTGCATTTCTTCGACTCCGACCATGCGGGTCGAGTTCTGCATGGCCGCAAATATCTCCTTCTGCTGCGGCGAAAGGCCCTGGGCAAACTGCGCCAGCTCAACGCCGCTGAGACTCTGGCGGAAGGCCACGAACTCGGAGGGCTGCATCGCGATGACGCGGTTTACACGCTCATCCGGCGGGAGCGCCAGGATGCGGGAAACATCCATCCCCTTGTAAAGCTTCTCAACATGCTCGGCCGGCGTCTGGCCGGTTTCGGAGACATCAGCTTTGGGGAGCCCGCTGCCCACCTCGGCACCCCGCTCCGGGGACGTTGCTTGCGCCATCTGGGGATCATTGCCCGACGCAGCCATCTCTGCGGGCTGCATCTCAGACGAGGCGGCAGCCGCAGTCCTGGCTGCCTTGGCCTCTTGCTGGACTCGGTAGAAGGCGAGCTGATCGTTGTAAATGGCACGCTCGACAGGATCGTTGAGGAACTCTTCGTTGGCCGCCAGCATGGCGCCGGCGCGGAAACGCCTCCGCACACCCGCTCCCATATCCGCCGATTGGCGCTGGGCCATCTGGCGAATCATCTGCTGGCTGGGATAGCGGGCCATCAGCTCGCCCTGCGGCAGCTGCATTGCCGGAAACTGCGCCAGCCGAGCATTGAAGGCGGAGTCGTCAATTTTTTGCGGGTTGAGCTGGTTTTCAAACCAGGTGCGCAGACCAATGGCTTCTACAGCTGCGACCTCGCCTGGCTGCGGGCCAAAGGTCAAACGGTTCAGGGCGTGCAGGACTCGTCCTTCGCCCTTGCTCTGCTGGGTAGCTCCTGCGGTCGGGCCGTGCTTCGGCCCAGCGGTCGCGCCCATCAGCGGCTGATCCACAATCAGAATCGCCAGAAGGCCCGCCAGACAGGCTCGCATCCAGCCCTGATATCCGAGGCCCACAGACTTGCGACGATCCTTATTTGAGTGTTGCATCGAGGTGATCCTTGACTTTATTGGTGCGAATCTCACTGTCGCGGCGGCATTTATCTTGCCTGCTGCACGCGCGGGCCGGAATGGGCCAGCAGTATCTTAGAACACTCAAGTGGCAATTGTGTTGCGCTCAGAGAGACATAGCCGAGATAAACTGAGATTCCATGATTCCTACACTTGAATGGCTCCCAGAGGGCGTCAACTTCCTGGACCAGACCAGGCTTCCGTTTGAGGAGACCTATGTACTGGCCCGCGATTACAACGAAGTGGCACGCGTTATCAAGGACATGGTGGTTCGAGGCGCAATGGCGATCGGCGTCTCGGCCGCCATGGGCGTTGCCCTGGGGATCGACCGCTCCAGAGCAACCACCCTCCAGGAGCTGGACAAAGAGGTTGAACTCATCTGCCGGACCTTGGCTGAGACCCGGCCGACTGCCGTCAATCTCTTCTGGGGAATCGCCCAGATCCGGGACTTGTATACCGGACTTGCCGCGCGAGACACCCCTATCCCCGAGATTAAGAAGGCCGTGGTAGCGCTCGCGAACCGGCTATACGACGAGGACATCGCCAATCTGCGGAGGCTGGGCGCGTTCGGGGCCGAGCTCCTGCCGCAAGAAGGCACCGTGCTGACCCACTGCAACGCCGGAGCGCTGGCCGCCTGCGGGTACGGCTCCGCGCTGGGCGTGATCCGCGCGGCAGTGGAGCGGGGACAGAAGATCGATGTCTTCGCCGATGAGACCCGGCCGTTCAACCAGGGCACCCGGCTCACCGCCTGGGAACTGGTCAAGGACAACATTCCGACCACCCTGATTTGCGACAACATGGCGGGCTATTTCATGGCCAAAGGGCGTATTGCCGCGGTCATCGTAGGCGCCGACCGGATCGCCGCAAACGGGGACACAGCCAACAAGATCGGCACTTATTCTCTGTCTATTCTCGCGAAAGAGCACGGCGTTCCCTTCTATGTGGCAGCCCCGTTCAATACGATCGATCTTGCGACGGCGTCCGGCGACTTGATCCCGATTGAACAGCGAGCCGCCCGCGAGGTGACGCATGTCGGCGGTGTGCAGGTGACTCCGCATGGTGTACAGATCGAGAACCCTGCGTTCGATGTCACGCCGGCGAAGAACATCTCCGCGATCATTACGGAGCATGGTGTGCTTCGTGCCCCATTCACCGAGTCCATCCGCAGCATGGCGGCCGCTCAGGACCGGAACTCAGAGCTTGTGAACGCCTGACGCCGCGCGCCGTAGCCGGCGGAATGGACTCATGACCACGCCTCGACGCAAGATCGGCATCACCTGCTACCCCACCTACGGGGGCAGCGGCGTCGTTGCCACGGAGCTGGGCATTGAACTTGCCGCGCGCGGTCACCAGGTTCACTTCATCACCTCATCCCCGCCGTTCCGGCTGAATGGACGGGAAGCCAACATCCGCTTCCACGAGGTAGAAGTCTACCGGTATCCGCTGTTCGAACATCCTCCATACGATCTCGCCCTCGCAACCCGCATGGCGGAGGTCGCCGAGTTCTATTCGCTGGACCTGCTGCATGTTCACTACGCGATTCCGCACTCGCTCTCTGCCCTGCTCGCCCGGCAAATGCTAGAGACGCAACAGGAGGCGGCTCGCCGACGTTATTTGCCGTTCATCACCACACTGCACGGCACCGACATCACCCTGGTGGGGATGGACCGCTCGTACCTGCCGATCACGCAGTTCGGCATCGAGCAGTCCGATGGCGTGACCGCGATCTCCTCCTACCTGCGCGACCGCACTCGCGAAGCATTTAACATCCACAGTGAGATCGAGGTGATCCGCAATTTCGTCAACTGCGACGTGTATGTTCGCGTACCGTCGAAGTACGCGGCCATGCGACCCCAGTTCGCAGATGCCTCAGAGAAGCTGCTGGTTCATCTCTCCAACTTCAGACCGGTCAAGCGTGTGCTCGATGCAGTGGAGGTCTTCGGTCGAGTTGCTAAAGCGCTTCCCTCCCGCCTGATGCTGATCGGCGATGGCCCCGACCGCTCTGCCGCCGAACATCTCGCCCTCCGGCTCGGGGTCGCGGATCGTGTCCACTTCCTGGGCAAGCAGGACAACGTCAACGAGCTGCTTCCGCTGGCCGACCTGATGCTGATGCCCTCTGAGATGGAGTCGTTCGGACTCGCTGCTCTAGAGGCCATGGCCTGCTCGGTTCCGGCGATCGCGACCCGCGTCGGAGGCGTGCCGGAACTGATTGACGATGGCGTGAATGGGCTGCTCTTCCCGATGGGCGACGTGGAAGCGATGGCGACGGGGGCGATCGAGCTGCTCCGGGATGAAGAGCGGCTCGGCGCAATGAGCCGCGCGGCGCGCAACACAGCCAGCGAGCAGTTCTGCGCCTCGCGAATCATTCCGTTGTACGAGCAGTACTACGAGCGCGTGCTGGACCGCACGAACCTCGATCAGGCAAAACCGCAGCCCGCCTCCCCGGCCTAGCATGCGGCTGCTCAGAACAACTGGTAATTGATCTCAACGTGGATGGGCTTCTCCACGGGTTGGCCGTTCTCCAGCGCCGGTTTGAACCGGTACTGCTGCACGGTAGCAACCGCATTCTTATCCAGAGAGGATTCAAGGCTTTTCACAACGTGGACATTGGTCGGAAGACCCTGCTTGTTGACGACAAGGCTCAATGTGACCACGCCATTCACTTTGGCTGCTTTGGCCTGCGTCGTGTACTCCGGCTCTACTTTGAAAACGACCTGAGGCATTGAGCTCACCGAATGTTGTGGCTGAAGGCTCGACTGCGGACGGGAGTTTGAAGCCGGATCATTCCCTTCCAGAGTGTAGTTAACGTTGATCGTGGTTTGCACCTCGATGGGCTGCCCATTCAGCAAGTATGGTTTGTACTGCCATTGTCTGACCGCATCCAGTGCTGAAGCGATCAGCATAGGCGGTCCGCTCACCGGGGTCAGCTTCTCAACCGTTCCGTCCTTGCCTATGATCGCGCTTAGTACGACTGTTCCCTGAACTCGTGAAGCTTTTGCAACCGAAGGATAGACAGGGTCCGCCCGTTTGATGACCTGGCCGGCCATGATCCCGGACTCCACCTTAATGGGACGGGGGCTGCCGGGCGATTCTGCCTGCGGTTGCGATCCGCCCGAGGCTGAAGGCGTTGCCGGCGAGCCGTTTGCCGCAAATAGCTCGTTTGAATTTTCACGCGCGGCGGCAGCGCTCCTCTGAGCTTCATCGGCCTGCTTCCTCAGTCTCTCCCGGAACTCAGGCGTATTGAACTCGTCCCCACGCTTCCGGATCGCGTCCAGTTGCTTCCGATGTTCAGGTGAGTTGATCTCCGCGGCAGCCACTCGCGCCTGCTCCATCTGCTTGCGAAATTCGGGGCTGTTCAGGCGACTACGCAGCTCTTCCAACGCCTTCGCCTGCAACTCAAGCAGCTGTTGTTGATTCTCGAGCTGCTTCCGGGCCGCCTCCATGTGCTGCTGCACCTCGGGGCTCTTCTGCTTCTCCACTGCCTCTCTGGCTGCCTGCAGCTGCCGCCGGAGCTGCGGGTCGTTGAGCTGCCGCCTTACATCGTCGAGCTGCTTTCTGACCTTGGCGTCAGAAATCGACAGCATCGCCCTCTGCAACACTCTCTGAGCCTCGTTCAGTTGCTCCTGGTCTGCGGCGGCGGAGCTGACCCCAAGATCCTCGCTCTGCGCATTCCGGGTTCCCGCCGCACTCTCATTTTCAGATCTCGCGACGCCACTTTGTCCTTCGGCTCCTGGCGCCTGCTTGCCCGCCTCGCTGCCCTGGAGCGGCGCCTGCGGGCCTGTGGCGGCCTGCGCGAGCTTAGCAGCCGCCGGCGCGGCCTCCGCGTGAGCCAGCCGTACGGCGATGCTGCCGCCTGCTGCCACCATCATGGCCAGCACCAGTACCCACGCCAAACTCCCTGAGATGTTCTCCTCACGATATCCAAGCAGCCGTTTGATCCGCATTGTAAGTAGCCCTCCGTTTGCCCCTAATGCCATCTCCGGCAGTAGCCGGCGTTTCTCTTCCAGCACAGATAGCGCGCGTGCATAGGCCACACGATCTCCGCAAACACGCGCCGCAAGCTGGTCGCAGCAGCACTCACGCTCCCGCCGCACCTGGCCGGAAACCCACCAGACGACGGGGTGGTAAAACAGCAACGCTTCTACTGCAGATTGCAGAACGCTGACGAGGTAGTCGTTGCGCCGGATGTGAGCCAGTTCGTGCGCGAGCAGCGCCTCAATCTGCAGCTCTGAAAAACCGGTGAGGCTTGCAGCCGGCAGCAGCACAACCGGCTTCAGCCAGCCGATCACGGTGGGTACATGCACCCGGGCTGAATGAAGGAGGCCAATGCCCTGCTTCACCTGCAAGCGGGTGCAGAGGCGGGCAAACAATTGCTGCAGTTGGTCGCTGACAGCATGTGTCTCGCGCAGCCTTAGCCGCCGCACCACTTGCAGCCCGAGTGCAAGCCGCAAGGAGAACACCAGCACTCCAGCGCACCATGCAAGCATCAGCCATGGCATGCTCGCATCCATCCGGTCCACCCACAGCGCCCACAGGTTTACCGGCGAGCCATCCGCGCTGATAGAAATGCTCCCGCCGTTGGCCAACAATCCACCCGATGCGACCGACTGGTATGCGTGCGTGGCAAGCCGGGCAAACGTCAACGCCGGCAGCGCCACCATGGCGAACAGCGCCGTGCAGGCAGCAGCATAGCGCACCTCAGATGCCCTTCCGGCGCTCAGCGCGAGCACGCACCACAAGGTCACCCCGACCAGCGCACCCTGCCAAACAAAGTGCACCAGAGCCCATCCCAGCGCACCGATCATTGCGTGGGCGAGTCCGCCTTGTAACAGATGGATGGCTGTCATACTCTCCCCTTCTCGTAGTCGTCGAGCAATCTGCGAATCTCCGCAAGCTCCTTAGCCGACACTTTTTGCGCTGAGAGCGCTCCCAGCACCAGGTCGCGCGCAGAGCCATCGAAGGCGCGCTGCAGCAGGTTGCGCGCCAGCCGGCGTTGGGTCTGCTGCTTGGCAATCCGCGGCGCATAAACGTGCGAGCGATGCTCCTCCGTCCGGCTGAGGAGTCCCTTTTCCACCATCAACTGCATCTGCTTCAGCACCGTCGTGTATCCAACGCCCTTGCTGATCCGGGTATGCACGTCGCGAACTGTGCCCGGCCCGGAGGCCCAGAGGATATTGAGAATCTCCAGCTCAGCCTCAGTAGGAAGGTTGGCTGGTGCGGCCGGTTTTGCTGTGTCGTTCATGGAAAACGACTGTAGTACGAATCTTCTCGTATGTCAACGATGAATTTCGTACTTTGAACTGAGGGGGCGGAAACCGCAGGTCTCGGCGGCGCACGATTGCCCTCCGGCGCTGCCGTCCTTAGCAGGGCGGCAGCGCGGTAACGGGCTTCTTCCTCACAACTTTGCTCAGCAGTGTCTTCAGCAGGACATAGAGCACGGGAATGAAGAATAAGTTCAGGAGGGTGGAAACAAGCATTCCGCCAACCACCGCCGTACCCACGGAATGCCGTCCCAGAGCGCCTGCTCCGGTCGCAAAGTAGAGCGGCAGCACGCCCAGGATAAACGCGAAGCTGGTCATCAGGATGGGCCGGAGCCGGAGCTCAGCAGCAATGATAGCCGCTTCAATGATGGAGCGGCCTAGCTCAAGCTGCTGCTCGGCAAACTCCACAATCAGGATGGAGTTTTTGGCCGAGAGACCGATGAGCATGACCAGTCCGATCTGGACATAGACGTCATCGTTGATGCCACGTAGTGCCACCAATCCCAGCGCTCCGAGCACTGCCATGGGAACGGCGAGCAGAATGATGAAGGGCAGCGCGAAGCTCTCATACTGTGCTGACAGCGTGAGGTACACCACCAGCAGTCCCAAGCCAAAGATCAGCAGCGCCTTCCCCGAGGATTCCACCTCTTCCAGAGCGAGTCCGGTCCAGGAGTACTTCATGCCCGGAAGCTTGAACTTGTCGAACAGCCGGACCATGTTTTCGAGTCCCTGGCCCGAGCTCAGTCCGGGCGCAGGGGACCCATCGATCTCCGCTGATCGAAACATGTTGTAGTGATAGATCACCTGCGGCCCTGAGTCCTCGTTCACCGCAACCAGATTGTCCAAAGGAACCATCTGGCCGGAGTTCGACCGTACGTAGTACTGTCGCAAATCCCCTACCGTCCGGCGGAATTGCTGGCCGGCCTGCACATATACGCGGTAGGAGCGATTGTTGAAGCTGAAGTCGTTCACATATGTTGAGCCCATGAAGGTGCTCATGGCGCTTGTTACCTGCGAAAGCGGCACGCCTATGGCCTCGGCCTTTTGCCTGTCGATCACAACAGAAATCTGAGGATCGTTCGCGGTAAAGGTCGTATTGAGGCTCACCAGGCCGGAGTGCGGATCACGCGCGGCTCCAACCATCGTGTGCGCGATGCGATCGATGTCGCCAAACGTATTTCGTCCGGCATCCTGAAGAATGAACTGAAAACCGCCCACCGAGCCGATCCCTTGAATGGCCGGAGGTTCTACTGCAAACAGAATGCCGCCCGGAATGCCGAATAGCTTAGGAGCGATCCGCGCGACGATGTCGTGCGCCGAGTGCCCGTCTCCTTTGCGCGTCCGCTCGTCTACCGGCCGCAGCGGTACAAAAATCAGTCCTGCATTGGGGGAACTGCCTCCGGTCTGCGAGAAGCCCATGACGGAGAAGGTGCCGTATACATCGGGATCCTGCGCAGCCAGCTGCGCCCCTTTGTCGGCGAACGCAGTGGTGTAGGAGAGCGATGCTCCCGGCGGCGCCTGGACCAGGACCATGTAGTAGCCCTGGTCCTCGGTCGGTACAAAGGCCGTGGGCACGTGGTTGTACATGTAGACGGTCGCGGTCAGCCCGGCTACGAACAGCACCAGGAACGCATACCGCCAACGAACCACCCAGGCCACCGCCTTCGCATACCACCGAATGACGGCTCGGATCAGCGCCTCAACCGGATTGAGGATCGCCCCCATGATTCCGGTGGGCCGAGTCTCGGGTCGCAACAGCAGAGCCGAAAGAGCCGGCGAGAGTGTCAGAGCGTTGAAGGCGGAGATCGCAATTGAGAATGCAATCGTCAGCGAGAATTGCTTGTACAGAATTCCGGTGGTGCCGGGGAAGAAGCTCACCGGCACAAATACAGAGATCAGCACCAGCGAAGTTGCGATCACCGCGCTGGTAACTTCTGCCATGGCGCGAGAGGTTGCCCTGTGCGGATCGTGGTAGCAGTCCTCCTGCTCTGCTTCCGCGCCGGGTACCGTCTTCCCTTCCAGATGGCGCTGTACGTTCTCGATGACAACGATGGCGTCGTCTACCACCAGGCCGGTCGCCAACGTAATTCCAAACAACGTCAGCGAGTTAATAGAGAAGCCGAAGATCTTGATAAACGCAAAGGTGCCGATCAGCGACACAGGAATAGTGATGGCCGGAATGATGGTCGCGCGCCAGTCCTGCAGAAAAAGGAAGATGACGACGATGACGATGATGATCGCTTCGGTCAGCGTCTTCTCGACCTCATGAATTGAATCGGCGACCACTCTGGTCGTGTCGACCGCGATGAAGTAGTCCAGTCCTGGCGGAAACGACTTCTTCAGATCGTCCAGCACCTTTAGACAGCCCTGCTCCACGTCGAGAGCATTCGCATTCGAAAGCTGCTGAATGCCCACGCCGATGGCTTCACTGGTCGGGATATCCGCAGAGCCATAGCGAAGGCTGGTGTTGTAATTTTCCGCGCCAAGCTCGGCTCGACCCACGTCCTTCAGCAGCACGATCCCGGAGCCGTTCGAGGTGGCAGCCATCCCCGGTGTGGAGGCAGCATTGGACTTCAAAATGATGTTTTCAAACTGATGGGGATCGCTCAGCCGGCCCACAACTCGCACCGACATCTGGTACTGCTGGGTAAGGTCCGAAGGCGGCAGGCCAAGCTGGCCGGCGGGAACCTCCACGTTCTGCTGTTGCAGCGCCGTGATCACGTCCAGCGGGGTCAGGCCGCGCGAGGCCAGTTTGCTCGGATCAAGCCAGATACGCATCGCATATCGGCGCTCGCCAAACAGAAGCACATTGCCCACACCGGGAACGCGCTTCAGGGCATCGCTCACGTACACATCGAGGTAATTCGAAATGAAGGGAGTGCTCAGCGAGTGGTCCCGCGACAGGAACCCAATCGCAAGAACGAAATTCGAGTTCGCCTTCGTGATGGAGATTCCGGTGTTATTTACCGCTGCAGGCAGCCGGCCCTGGGCTGTGGCCACGCGGTTCTGCACGTCTACGGCGGCGATATCCAGGTTGTATCCGGTCTGGAAGGTGATCGTGATTGCAGAAGTGCCGTCGTTGGTGGAGGTGGAAGAGATGTAGCGCATGCCTTCCACTCCGTTGATTGCCTGCTCCAGGATGGTCGTGACCGCCGATTCCACCACCTGTGAGTTCGCACCGACGTAGTTGCAGGTCACCACAACCTGCGGCGGCGCGAGCTGTGGGTAAAGCGAGACCGGAATGGTGGGCAGCGTAACTGCACCCGCCAGCACAATCAGCAATGCGCAGACGGTCGCAAAGACCGGACGCCGTATGAAGAACTCAACCACGGGCTAAATTCCTTCCTGCTCTGCACCCATGCACAGAGCCTCACAGAGGGTGCCGCCCTGGAGCGGCTGGATTCACCTCGCTGCTAATGCGCAGGCTGTTGGGCTTCGCCGGTGGGAGCCTGCATCGGCATCACGGGCATCCCTTCCTGCAGCATCTGAATGCCGGACGTAATCACCTTGTCTCCGTCGCGCAGACCTTCATGCACGGGATAGCGATTTGCCACCGGCTCTCCTAGAGTGACCGACGTCTGATGCGCAACGTAGCCGTTGCCTTGCGGGGTAGCCACGTAGACAAAGCTCTGGCCGCCTATGCGCGTTACTGCAAGCACCGGAACCGTTATGGCAGGAGCAGAACTCCACGTGATCCGGGCGTTCAGAATCTGGCCATTCCGCAGCATCACGGCTGATTTTGGAATCGGAGCCTTCGCCAGAATTCCTTGCAGCCCGTTATCAACCTGCGGCGAAACGAAGGACAAGGTCGAATGCGCAAGCAGCGTGCCACTGGCATCCATCAGATCGACAGGGAGTCCAGTCTTGACCTGGGCAGCCCGGTCGGTGGGGACATAGATATACGCCTCGAGCCCTTTATTTTCGTCCACCGTCGTTAGCGTGGTCTGCGAGCTCACGTAGTCACCCACGTGTACTGGGATGTCCCCCACGATTCCGGCGAACGGGGCACGGATCTGGTAATAGGCCAGCTGCTCCCGCTGAGTCTGAACCTGCGCCGAAGCCGCATCCAGGGCAGCCTTGGAATTCTGAAAGGACTGCACGGCCTGGTCGTAGGCTTGGCGGGAGATAATGCCGCTCTTGAAGAGTTGCTCCTGGCGCTGCAGCTCGCTCTGGTTGTAATCGAAGAGTGCCTTCTGCTGTTGCGCGCCAGCCTGCTGGACCTGAACAGTCGCCACCTGCTTCAGCGGATCGATCTGCATCAGCAGCTGACCGGCCTTTACGGAATCCCCGGACTTGACCAGGATCTTCGTCAGGTTCCCTTCTATTTGGGGCTGAAGCACCGCAGAACGAAGGCTCTTGATAGTCGTAACGTAGGTGTCCGCATTCGGCACTGACGTCATCGATGCGACTTCTACCGCTACCGGCATCGCCTGCGCCCCCGCCGATGCGGCCGCTGGGGGCGGCCCGTTCTTGCAGCCTGCCAACGGGAGCAGAATGACTCCCGTCAGCACAGCAGTGTCTCTCACCGCTCTCCTGAGAATTGCAGAAAACGACACGTTAAATCTCCTTCGAATACCGTAGCCTCCAGAAGACACAAACCTGCCGTGCGGCCGGAACTCAGTCTGGGTGGTTGATTGGATGTTGGGGTTGCAGGGTCCGATGCGAAAAATAGCGCAAGAAATACCTTTAGGTCTCTCCAGGAGCACTGAAGCGGAAGGGGTTAAAGTTCTCGTCGCGGTCGAACGCGTCCGCGTGCTCCGCCCGTTTCAGCCAGCCAACGACAGCGTACGTCACAGGAGTGGCGAGCGCTTCATACCCGACCTTCAATGCATAGCCGGTCAGGATCATATTCATCAGCGTCGCTGCCGGATACTTACCACCGAAGGTCAGCACAATCACCAGCGTGGTGTCGACCGCCTGACCGACGACTGTGGATCCCACCGTGCGGGTCCACAACATCCTGCCCTCGGTCCATAGCTTCATACGCGCCATGGTGTACGAGTTGGCAAAATCTCCCGCCCAGAACGCAATCAGGCTGGCGGTCTGAATACGTGGCAGAAAGCCGAAGACCGTCACAAATGCCTGTTGGTTCTTCCATCCAGGCGCACCCGGCAGTGCAATCACCAGAATTCCCATTCCGTATAGCAGCGCCGTCCCGAAGGTACCCAGCCAGATTGCTCTTCGCGAAGCGGAGAAGCCGTACACCTCCGTGAACACATCTCCAAAGATGTACGTCACCGGAAACAGCAATACGGCGCCGCTTACGGCGAGCGGGCCGATCATGCAGATCTTCTGCGCGACCAGATTTGACACCAGCAGAATCACCACAAATGTGGTCGTCAGAACATCGAGATACTTGTACCGGCGCACATCGGAGCTCATTCCACCATCTTTCGTGTTTAAGCCGCAGGCGATGCTGTCTGCGCTGGATCTTATTTTCGCGCCGGAGACTTCAGCCCCAGCTCCGCCATCACCATTTGCAGGTCTTTCCAGGCCTCGCCCTTCTGGCGAGGATCACGCAGCAGAAACGCCGGGTGATAGGTCACCGCCAGCTTCGCGCCGCGGCAGCTATGCCAGCGGCCGCGAAGACCGCTGAGCGATTGCTTCACTCCAAGCAGATAGGTTGCCGCAGTCGAGCCGAGGGCTACGATGACCTCCGGCCGGACGATATCGATCTGCTTCAGCAGGAACTGAGAGCACGTATTGGCCTCCACCGGCTCTGGCACGCGATTCCCCGGCGGCCGGCACTTCACGATGTTGGCGATATAAACCTCTTCCCGCTGCAGTCCCATGGCGGAAATCATATTGTTGAGAAGTTGGCCCGCCTTGCCGACAAAGGGAACGCCTTGTGCGTCCTCATCGGCGCCCGGTCCCTCGCCCACAAACATCAACCGGGCTGCAGGCGAGCCGTCGCCAAACACAATCTTCTTCCGGCCCGCATAGGCGAGCGGGCATCGGGTGCAATCCCCGATCTCCCCCCGCAAGGCCTCCAGTGCAGCGGCACGCTGGTCAATTGGAACCGATATTGCCGGAAGCGGAGCTAACGAGTCAAAGGAAACCAGCCGCGTTGCCATCTCTACCGAAGTCACACTTACAACTGAGACGTTTGGCGGCCGAATCTGCTCCGCTGGAGCCGGCTGCACCGCAACCGGCAAGGATGGAAGAGCGGCTGCCTGCACGACCTCCAGGACTTCAGCTTCGGCAGCAGGGTCGGATGCAATGCCGCCTTCCCCTGCTTCGCCCCGGCGATAAAAGTCATAGACCCCGAGATCGCGGTAATACTCCACCCAGGCCCGGAGCTGCGCCCCTCGATCGGCTTCCACTCCTGGCTAGACCTCGGGCTCCTCGGGAGCTTCTTCCGTCTTATGCTCGGCCGGAGAAACCTTGAAGCTGACGTGTCCCTGCAGGATCTCGTCCTGCGCGACTCGGCATGCCTTCATCGACTTTGTCGGCACCATGGGCTCGGCGCCCGATTGAAGTTGGCGAGCGCGTCGTGCTGCACCCTTAACAAGGCTGTACCTGTTCTGCAGTGGATTCTCAGACGTCATCGCACACCTCAGCAATGCATCCAATCTACCCCAAACCGGAGCCTTTGTCCTTCGCTATCGCAAGAGGAAATCCGAGCACAAATGGTGGAATATAGATCGTCAGCAGGGGATATCAAACATCTCCAGGGCTGCGCACAGCCGACGCGAACGCGATGCGGTGCGGCAGCTCTCAGCCGTCCCCGAACTGTCCTCCCCAGCGCCGCGCTCATGCAGCACAACCGCTCGTAACTCCGCAACCGCCTGATCCAGAACGTCGTTTACAAGAGCGTACTTGTAATCCCACACCTGCTCAATCTCGCTGCGAGCCTGCTGCAGCCTGCGCTCAATCACCACGGCGGAGGTCACGTGCTCGGCCTGGCTGCGCTGGCGCAGCCGCATCTCCAGCACCTGCGGGCTCGGAGGCAAAATGAAGATGGAAACTGCGGCGGGAAGCCTTTCCATAATCTGTTTGGCGCCTTGAACATCGATATCCAGCAGCAGATCCTTCCCGGATCTCCGGGCGTGGTCCAACGCTGAGAGCGCCGTGCCGTAGTAGTTTCCAAACACCTCCGCCCACTCCAGAAACTCTCCGCGCCCGGTCATCGCTTCGAACGTGTCGCGATTCGTGAAGTGATACTCGCGGCCATCGATCTCGGATCCGCGCGGCGCACGCGTCGTATAGGAAACCGAAAACTCCAGCCCCTCCACCAGACTGCGGAGTTGCGCCACCAGCGTAGATTTCCCCGAGCCCGAGGGGGCCGAGATGATGAAGAGGATTCCAGCCATGCCTTTAGGAGAGTGTAACCGCTGCTGCCGCCATCGCAATGCTATTCAAGGTTCTGGACCTGCTCCCGCGCTCGCTCGATCTCCGTCTTCATTTCAAGCCCAAGCGCCGTCAACTTCAGGCCAAGCGCAGGGTCGCCTCCGCTCGTCTTCGAGAGCATGGTGTTCGCCTCGCGGTTCAGCTCCTGCAGCAGGAAGTCCAGCCGCTTGCCGAGCTCGCCGCCTGAATCCAGCATCTCCACAAAGCTCTGGATATGCGCCCGCAGTCGCACCAGCTCTTCCTCAATATCGGACCGTTCCACCAGCAACGCCGCCTCACCCAGCAGCCGCTGGTCGGAGATCTGAGTCTCTCCCTCTCCTGTCTTCGTAGCAGACTCCTCCGTGCTCCGGAGCAGCTCTCTGACGCGGGACCGCAGCCGTTCAAAGTGGATCTCCCGCGCATTAGTGCGAATCTGCGCACACTGCTCCGCCTGATCGCGCAAGCGCATCATGGAAGCGCGCAGCTCCTGTGCAAGAACCGCACCCTCAGTCCCGCGCACCTCGTTCAACTGTTCCAGCAGCGAGGGCGCAAGAGCCGCCACGGCTGCTTCCAGTCCTGCCGAACGCGGCGCTTCCGGGGTGGCAGCAGCCTCCGTCGAGAGCACTCCGGGAATCTTGAGCAGCTCGTGCAGGTCTGGTTCTGCATTGAAGTGGTGCGCCTTGGCCGCCTCCTGGAACGCCTTCATCAGCGAGCCCAGCAGCTCGTGATTGACCTGGACCGCCTGGGCCTGCTCCTTTGCCCTGCGCTCAAAATAGAGCGTCACATCCACGTGGCCCCGCTTGATGCTCTCTTTGATCAAGCGGCGCAGCAGCAGTTCGACTGAATCGCAGTCTGCGGGCAACCGCATATTCAGGTCCAGAAAGCGATGGTTCACGCTCTTAAGCGTCAGCGTAAACGCCAGTCCATCCTCCGTGCTCGATTGAATCGCGGCATACCCCGTCATCGAGTACACCGGGCGCGTTGCCGACTTCATCTCTGCATTGCTCACTGAATTCCTTCCAGAACCTCCGCCTCCGCAGCCTCCGTCGCTGCGCGGCGATCCAGGTGCTCCGACTCAAACTGCAGATCATACAACCGCCGATAGGTTCCCGACCGCTGCAGCAACTGCTCGTGTGTCCCAGTCTCCGTAATTCGGCCTTCTTCCAACACCAGAATGCGGTCCGCCCTGCGCACGGTAGACAACCGGTGCGCGATTACAAAAACTGTGCGACCCTCCATTAGATTGGCCAGCGCCGCCTGCACGTAGGACTCACTCTCCGTATCCAGCGCCGAAGTCGCCTCGTCCAGAATCAAAATCGGCGCATTCTTCAGAATCGCTCGCGCAATCGCAAGCCGCTGCCGCTCGCCGCCAGATAAGCGAACCCCCTTCTCCCCGATCACGGTGTCATATCCCTCCGGCATCCGCAGGATGAAGTCATGTGCGAGCGCCATCCGCGCCGCCGCTTCCACCCTCGACAGCGGAACATCCGGCTGGCCGTAGGCAATATTATTCCGCACCGTATCGTTGAACAGGATCGTCTCCTGCGTCACCTTCCCAATCTGCTTCCGCAGCGACGCGATCGTCACATCGCGCACATCGTGGCCATCAATCAGCAGCCGGCCGCCGCTCGCGTCGAAGAAACGCGGGATCAGGTTCACCATCGTAGACTTACCTGACCCACTCGGCCCAACGATAGCGACTACCTCCCCCCGCTTGACTGTCAGGTCAATGCCGCGCAGCACCGGCTTTACCTCGCCGTCCGCCTCATAAGCGAAGCCCACGTTCTCGAAGACGAAAGAGTCGTTGAAGCCCTTCAGCACGACCGCGCGCTTCTTCTCCACGACGTCATCCTGCGACTCCATAAAGCGGAATATCTCTTCGCTCGCGCCCAGCGCCTGCTGGAAGCTGTTGTAGAAGGCCGCGAACTTCCGGATCGGATCGTAAAGACTGAAGACCGCCACAATGAACAGAAGGAAATCGCCTAGCGTCATTGTGCCGTGCAAAATCGCCTGCCGCCCCAGGAACAGCAGCATCGCAATCGCCACGGCTCCAATCGCATCCATCAAAGGCGAGCTGATCGCCTGCACGCTGACCGATCGCAGATTGGCATGGAAGAGCCGTCGAGCCGCCCGCCGGAATCGCGCCAGTTCCCAGAGTTCCATCCCAAACGCCTTCACGATCCGATTCCCGGTGATGGTCTCGTGCAGAATGTTCTGGATCTCGGCCAGCTTGTCCTGGCCGGTGCGCGTCGTGCTCCTCACACCTCGCCCAATGCGGCGCGCCGAGAGCACCACCACCGGAATAAACAGCAGAAGCACCAGCGACAGCCACCCACCATACGCCACGGCAATGCAGATGGTGAACACAAGCGTGAAAAACTGCTGCAGAAAATCCGCCATCACCGTCGAAAGCGCATACTGTACCCGCTCGATGTCGTTGATGATGGTGGAGAGCAGCGTCCCGGTGGAATGCTTCTGAAAGAACGCGACCGACCTGCGAATAATGGCTTCGTACAGATCGTTGCGCAGATCTGTAATCATGCCGAAACCGGCGTAATTGACCAGGTAAGTACCGGCGTAATCGCAGACGGCCTTGACCAGCGCTGAAAGCACCAGCAGATAGGCCACCACCGGCCACGCGTTATGGAGCGCGCTGGGAACCAGGAAGTGCAGATCCAGGGTTCGGTGTGTCCAGGGAATCTTCAGCAGCAGAAAGTCCGCGCTCTGATTCTGCGGAAGCAGGACCTTGTCGAAGATAGGCTTGATCAGTGCAATTCGGAGCGCCGACATCGCTCCGACGATCGCCATCAGCACCACGGATCCCAGCGAGTACAGCACATAAGGCCGCGCATACACCAGGAGCCGCCAGATGCGCTTCATGCGCACACCTTTCCCGTCCCGGGCTGCCTAAGGCAAATCACTTTCCCAATTCTAGTGTTTTCTGTTCCTGCGTGGCCCCAAATGACGCTCACCGCGGCATATCCCGGTGCACCGTTCTCACCCGCCGGCCCTCTGCCTCGAGTCGCCTCTTCATCTCCTCGGCGATAAACACAGAGCGGTGCTGGCCGCCCGTGCATCCGAATGCGACCGTCAGATAGCTCTTTCCTTCGGCAACATAGTGCGGCAATAGAAACTTCAACATCTCAGTGGCTTTGTCCAGAAACTCCCGAGTCTGCGGAAAGTTCCTCACATACTTCGCCACCTTGGGGTGCCGCCCGGTCAGCTTACGAAACTCCGGCACGAAGTGCGGATTCGGTAAAAACCGCACGTCGAAGACAAGGTCCGCGTCCGCCGGCACACCATTCTTGAACCCGAAGCTGTTAGAGGAAATCGTCAAGTCCGGTTTGCCCGTATCGCGCTGGAATCGAGACTGAATATGCGCCCGCAGCTCGTGGACATTGAACTTCGTGGTGTCCAGCACGATGTCCGCAACGTTGCGTATGGGATCCAGCCGCTTTTTCTCGGCCCGAATCCCATGCACCACCGTCTCCTCGCGGCCCATCGGATGCGGACGCCTGGTCTCGGAGAATCGGCGCACCAGGGCATCTTCACTTGCTTCCAGAAACACCACGCAGGTCGGAATTACCTGCCTTACCTTGCGCAGAATCGTGGGGAATCTTTCCAGGTTCATTCCCTCGCGAACATCGACCACCAGCGCCGCACGGTCAATCTCACCCGACTGCCGCACCAGATCGGCGAACCTTGGAATGAGCTCAAGCGGCAGGTTGTCGACCGAGTAGTAGCCAAGGTCCTCGAACGCCTTCAATGCCGACAGCTTGCCCGATCCCGACATCCCAGTCAGGATCACCAGCTCGTCCCTCTTCGGGTGACCCAGGGCTTGGGTCGTACTCTTGCTCCGGCTCTGCCTTGACTTCGCGACCTTCTTGCCTTTGGCCGCAACTTTCTTGGACGCCATGGAGGAATCCTAGCACCCTGCAGATTTGTGCCATTCGGCTGGCCAACCCGGTCCATTCCAACATCGGCCGGGCGAATGACTCAAACTCTCTGCCTATTTTGATATGGACGAGCTACTGTCTTTCCCGCTTATCCTGACGCACAGGCACTAGCCTGCAGCCACAGCCGATGCCGTGTCCGGTTTGGATCGCCGCGCCACAGTTACGGCGCGCTTGCGTTGCTTCACGGCCTGCTGCTCAATCTTCTCAAGCGCATCCCGTAGCGCAGTCGCCATTTCGCTGGACTCGCAAGCGGCTACGATGCTGTGGTCTCCCTGCATCACGGTAATGTCCGCGATCCGCCGGTATTTGTCCGCTGTCAGCACCACCTTCGCTGACGCCGCACCGTTCACCAGTTTTTCAATCCGATTCAGCCCAGACTCCACCAGTGCCTTGTACTTCTGGGTTACCGTTGTCTGTCGTCCCGTGTACTCGATGATCATCCATCACCTCGAACTTCGGTCTTGAGACCACAGCTTAGCACCGAACGCGGCGCTGGTGTGTCGATGGGATTTGCATATCCTCGCGATATTTGGCAACTGTGCGCCGCGTGACCTGAATGCCCTGCCGCTGCAGCTCTGCTGCGAGCTGGTCATCGGTCAGAGGCTTGCTCGGGTCCTCATCCTCAATCAGCTTCTTCACCTTGCGCTTCAGCAACACCAACGGCAGATCTGCGCCCTCGGGTCCGTTAACGCCCTCGCTGAAGAAGTAGCGAAGTTCGTACACACCCTGCGGAGTATGCACATACTTGTTCGCGACGGCGCGGCTCACCGTCGAAGGATGAACCCCAATCTCTTCGGCGACCTCCTTGATCATCATCGGCTTCAGCGCCTGCTCACCGCGCTCCAGAAACTCCTGCTGCCGCCGGACAATCGCCTCGCAGGTGCGCACAATCGTATTCTTTCGCTGCTCGATATTGCGCAGCAGCTGAATCGCCGATTTGTACCGCTCCTTCACATAATCGCGAACGTCCTTCTCCGTGCCCTTCTCCCGCATCATTTTGCGGTAGGCATGGCTCAAGCGCAGGGATGGCATATCATCCTCGTTCACCACCACAACGTACTCGCCATCCCGCTTCACAAACGCAACGTCCGGTTCAATCAATCGCGTCTGCGTGGTGTCGTAGCGCTGTCCGGGGCGCGGATCCAGGGTTCGGATAAATTCCACCGCGGCCTGCACCTCTTCGGTGGACCTTCCGCAGCTTTTCGTCAGTTCGCGAATATCACGCTTTTGCAGCAACTGCAGCTTGTCGCGAACGATCGTCGCCGCAATTTCGAAGATATCCGCATCCACGCCGCTGCTCTTTGCATGCCCATTCTCAGCAGCCTGTGCGGCGATCTCTGTGATCTCGCCCATTTCGCTTTCGTGTGCGGCGTGGCTCTCCTCCACCCGTCGCAGTACAAGTTCTGCCTCGCGCCTGCGTTCCTGAATCTGAATCAGCAGGCACTCGCGTAAATCCCGTGCTCCCACCCCGATCGGATCCAGGCGATTGACGATACTCCGCGCCTCGACCACAATCTCCAGCAACTCACACCGCTTACCCCGTCCGGCGAGATCGCCATTCGCAGGGACTGCCGAATGTTCGTGAGCACTCTCCGCTCCGGCCGTCAGAGTCTTCCACATCTGTTCGGACCGAACACCCCGCTCAAATGGAATCAACTCCGCCGGCTGTGGCCCAAGCGCCTCCTTCAACGAGATCGCCAGCTCCTCGTCGGTCGAGGTCAGATAGCCATCCCCGTTCAAATTTCCAAGGATGAGGTCGGCTGCCAGCCGAACTGTGTCCGAGAGGTTCATTGCGCCAAGCTGCCAAGTCAGGTGATCAGTCAGCGTACTCGGCTGCGAGAGAAAATTGTCGAAGGACGGCCGGTCGAACTCCTCGAAGCTGGACCCCGTCCGGAAACCCGGATCCAGATAATCCTGGAAGTAGCTGCCGAAATCGATCTCATCGAACGGATCTTTCTCGGTCTTTGGAGCTTCTTCCGCAGGCCGTTCCAGCGCTGCCTCGCGCCCCGCCATCTCCTCCAGCGTAATCCCCGATTCCTCAATCTCCTCCAACACGGGATTTTCCACGATCTCCGCGTTGATCATCTCCTTCAGCTCCAGCTTGTTCAGCGCAAGCACGCTGACCATCTGGACCAGCCCGGGTGTCAGCACCTGGCGCTGGGAGACTTTGAGATTTAGCTTCGGTTGCAGCAATTCTTTAGGACCTCATCATGCTGGTTGCTCTGCGGTATCGCAGGTGAAGGCCCCCGTTAGGCAGGCCCCCTGCCTTCGATACTGCCGGGTGATTGCCCACAGTCTACACGCGCCGCATGCTTCTGGTTGCACCGGTGACATCGCCAGCCGCCACGCGCTGGACAATATTCTCTGTACTCTTAAATTACTCGCGTGTCCGACCCAACCGCGCAATACCACCTTTGAATCAACATCAAATCTTGCACATACTCGCCCCAGGAGCCTGTGCATCTCTTTCATCACATCGAGAACTTTTCCCCCAGATAAATCCTTTTCACTTCAGGATTCCGTCCCAGTTCGCCCGGCGTCCCGGTAAACAGAATTCGTCCGTCATTGATGATGTACGCGCGGTCCGTCACGGACAGTGTCTCCCGCACATTGTGATCCGTAATCAGCACCCCGATCCCGTTCACCTTCAGATCGAAAATTATTTCCTGCAGCTCCAGCACGGCGATCGGGTCGATCCCTGAGAACGGCTCATCCAGCAGAATGAACGCAGGCTCGATCGCCAGGCAGCGTGCAATCTCCACCCGCCTGCGCTCGCCTCCGCTCAGCGCATATCCCAGCGTCTTGCGCACATGCCCAAGATTCAGCTGTTCAATCAGCTTCTCCGTTCGCGTGCGCCGAGTCTCCCAGCTCAACTGCTGCGCCTCCAGCACGGCCTGGATGTTCTCTTCAACCGTCAGCTTTCGGAATACCGACGGCTCCTGCGGCAGATAGCTGATCCTGTGCTCGCGCGCCCGCAGATACATCGGAAGTCGCGTAATGTCCTCTCCATCGGCCAGAATTCTGCCGGCATCGGCACGCACCAGCCCAACAATCATGTAGAAGCAGGTGGTCTTTCCGGCACCGTTCGGCCCAAGCAGCCCTACCACCTCGCCTTGTGAGATGGTCATGCTCACACCGCGCACCACTTGGCGCCCGCCGTAAGCCTTCGCGATATCTTCCGTCGCCAGCATTCGCACCCCCGAGACGACCGGGTTTGCCGCATTCTGTCTCACGGGGGCCTCAATCTCGCTCGTATGCCGTCCTGCCAACCTGCGAATCAGCGATCTCACCTACTCGCCTTCTCCCTCTTTGCACTCGTCGCCGTAGACTCGGTCTCGACCTTCCGCGATGGCGTCCCCGGTTCCTCGCCCAGTGCTTCGAGCGTATTATCGCAGGCGCTGAAGTGGAACGCCGCCGCCGTCGTACTTCCCCGGGCATCGACCGCCCGGGCTGGCTGCTCTCCGCCCCTCAGGACAAAGCTCCTTTGCGCCGCCTGATACAACAGGTGCTCCCCTGAAACCCGCGTGCCGGGCCGAGCCAGCACCACCCCGCCCTCCGCGATAATTCGCTCCACCCCGCCCTCCATCAGGCCCGGTCCCGAACTCTTGCCGCTCTGCTTGCCTAGATAGGCCGTTGCCTGCGCCGCCTGAACCGTTTCATCCGTCATCTCCGCCCGGACTCCGTCAGTAAATTCCACCTGGTGCAGCGCTCCCGAATAAACCAGCCCGCCGCTGGAGATCCTCACGGCACTTCCAGCCGACTGCCTCTCCGCGCTCTTCTGCGCTGTTCCGGTCCGGGACGTTCCACACCCCGCCGACACTCCCGTGCCGCCACCTGTCTGCCCGCCGTCGCCGCCGCTGTCCTCGCTTACCAGGATCGTTCGCACCCCCAGCGCATTGCCTGATCGGCCTTTGCCACTCCGCGCCGTCAGCCGCTTGTTCGCGCGCTCCACCTCCACCTCAGGCGCCTGCACCTGGTTCCCGCCCTGCCATACCCTCACCGGGCTGCCGTAGAAAGTGGCCGAATCATTCCCCTTCCGCACATCTGCACGCTCCGCAAGAATATGCATCGGTTCGGAGCCCGCATTTGCTGATCCCGCCCCTTGCACATACTCCGCCTTCACCGGCCCGACAGCGTGCGCGTCGCCACTGCTGCGGTCCATCGACACCTGCTGCGCCCACATACCGCCCGACGCATCGTTCATCCGCACCCCGCCTGAGAGCACCAGTTGGTCGGAGCCGCCGTTGTAGACCACCCGATCGGCCGTTGCATGCTGCACCTCCCCGGCATCTCCTTTGCGCTTCGCGGGCAGACGTCGGGTCATCGTGACGTGCCCCTCCTGCACCGCATCCTCAATTCCGCCGGTGCTCTGCAAGCTCTCCGCTGGCCCTGGTTTGGCCTTTCCTACGACCCGATCCGCCGGACGGAAACTCGCTTCCAGCGTCTCACCCGTACTCGTCTGCTCCACACCCGCAGCCGATACCTGCCGCCACATCGTATTTCCCTTCCCCAGCACACGATCCACCGAGGTCGAGTTCCCCACGGGCTTCATCACCGCTTTCAATTCATCCGCCGCCAGTTCAGTCCGAACCGCCGCATCCGGCTTCAATCCAGCCGGGTCATTGGACTCCACCAACCTTGCATTGCCCGTGCTGACTGCATCGCGAATCAGCATTTTGCCGCTTGGCCCCTGGGTCATCCAGGTCTCCACCTTGCCGCCGGTCAGCTCGCGCGAGCTCCAGCGCGCACCCTGCTTCTCCGCCCGAACCCGCTCCATCATCCGTACCGTTCCGGAAAACACCGCGTGATTCGGCGCTCGCCCAGTCGCGCCCTTGCGGAAGCTCACCTCCACCTTGCCGGCATCGGCATGCACCTGCCGCAGCGGCTCATCCGCCGCATAAACCACATTTCCAATCAGGGTGGCCATTTCCGGCTGACCTGCTGCATCCATCTGCACTGCGAGCTGGCGGCCGGTGGCTTTTCCATCCGCCGTCTTCAACACCACATTGCCTTCGGCGTCTAACCTGCCAAGCGTGCCATCCGGTCTTCGATAGAGCACCGCTGTATCCGCCGCAATATCGCGGCCTTCCGTCGCGTAGGTAGCATGAGTCAGACGAGCCTGTTGGCTTCGTTGATTAAACTGTGCCTGCTCGGCCGTCATGCGCACCGGGTGCCCGTCGGAAACGCCCGCCATATCCACCGCGGAATGCAGCATCAGCACACCCGAATCGCTGCTGTAGTCCGCACCACGCGCATGCCCCTTCAAATTCCCGGACTGGATATCGACATCCTCGCTCGTCGCCGCGATTCCTAGCCTCTCCAGATACACCAGTCCGCTCGTTGTCACGTGGATCGCGTCCCGGCCTAGGCTTTCCTTGCCATGCGTGCCCTCGACCACGGAAGTTTGCCCCTCCTTCCCGATCGCCTTGGCCGCCGTAGCGCTCTGCAGGTCGATGTGCACCTGACCTAGCGCCCGCAGCACCCCGTTCTTCTCGTCGTATTCGAAGTCCTGTCCTGAAACGCGATCGTTGCGGTCGCCATCTTTACCAAACAGGACCAGTGAGACATCATGTAGCGCCGTCTTTCCGTTCTTTCCCTGTTGGAATCCGGCGGCGTGAATCGTATACAGCGTCTTGGATCCATTCGCCCGCGAGTAGGTCCACCCGCCGGCCTCCTTCACGATGTTCATCCCGGGAGGCAGAGGCAGCTTCAGGTGCCGCAAGTGCGACACGTACCTCCCATACCCGATGAACCCGGCAATCACGGTCACCAGAAGCAGTGCGCTTCCTGCCAGCCAGATTCTCAGTCTTGCAATTCGATCGCGCATCCATCCGCCTGGTCCATCTTCTCACCCCGCTACAACCCTCGGCCTTTCGATTGAAAGGGATTTCCGTCACCCCGCAATCCGATGCACCTCCCGCTCATCGATTGCTCTAGACTGACAGCAATGGCCGATCGACTCTACCTCAGCCTCTGGTACCCGAACTTCCGCCTTGAGTCACTTCCCGGCGCACTGACAGGAGTCTTGCGGCAGTTCGCAGTCATCGGCAACAAGCGCGTCTCCGCCGCTTCGGCGTATCCTATCGACTTCACCGAAGCGCCCACCTACCAGCGCATCTACGTTGAGCCCCGCACCGGCCCCGCCGAAACCGGCCCCCCGGATCTCGGCTCGGAAGCCACCGACGCCGCCATCGAAGCCGCCGTCGCCGAGGCTACCGAGCAGCTCCACGACGACATGGCCTACGAATTCGAAATGCGTTGGCAGCTCTGGTCGCCCGAGCAGCCCGATCCCAACGCCAGCCGCTTCGGCGCCCTGGCTGAGGACGACACCGACGCCGATCCGGACCTCGAACTCCCCGACACGGATTGGAAGCTTCGCCCCCACGTCGTGCGCTTTCTCGGCTTCGGCCCCCAATTCGACACCGCCGGATACGAGCAGAACGGCCACATCCTCGTCGACTTCGGCCTGGATACGCCCTGGATTATGGACGAGAACCTCAGCGACGACACCCTCGATCGGACCGCACAGACCCACATTCAGCAAAACATCGAGAAGCTGCTCGCGTTCACCCTCTTGGTCGAAAAAAACTGCGGCATCTCCTCGCGGCTGCTCTGGACTGAGTCCGGCGAACCCCTCGCCGAAAAACTCATCGCACGTCTCCAGCGCGTGAACTAAAGTGTCACTTCCTTCAAGGCCGGCCATGTGCTAGCGTCGCGTGATGATGCTGGCCTATACAGATTCCACTCACTGGTACAGCGACTCTCACACGATACGAGCGCTCTTACGGTTGATCGAATACCCTCTCGCGTTCGTCATTGGCTCGATCACTCTCTGGTGGCACAAGCGCAAGCAAAAGATCGCCCTGGATTGGCCCGTCGTTGAAGGTTGCGTGCAATTCGCGCATGTTACGGCGGATGGAAACAGCGTCTATACGGGCACCCTCGACTACAGCTACTACGTAGGGGAGTACAGGTCCGGCTCATACAGCCGCGACTTCACGTCGAGCGACGCGGCGGACGAGTTCGTCATGACGATGAAGGGCAAGAAGATTCCGATCCACTATGATCCGTCCAACCCGGACCAATCAGTCCTTGAAGACACGGACGTTGAGCAACAGGCCCAGTTGAGCCCAGCGTGACCGCCTCTACCCCGCCGCCACAATCTGGGAAGATCCGCAATACCCGAAAACGTCCGCAGGATCCGCTGCAGCCTCGGCAGTTGCCGATGCCGCATCTCTCTCGGGTCCGCAACAGCCTCCAAAACGCAGTACTTGTAGCCTGCCCAGACCTGTGATACCTCTGGAGCAAGCGGGTCCCATCGCACCTCGTCGTGCTCCGCTCTCATCCGCTCCCCGTCGAGCCCCCATACGCAATCCAGATTCCATGCACCTGCGGCCGCCTGCGCCGCACCATGCCCGTGCTCCACCTGCGCTGTACCCACCACTGCACACAAGGAGATCGCGATGGATTACATCCCGCCAGCAGAAGTCGCCGCCACATTTCTCGCCAACGCTGAATTCAAAGCCCGCCTGCCCGTTCCACAACTCCTGCTGCGAGGCCTCTTGTCCGGCGCTATCCTGGGCTTCGCCACCACAGTGGCCTTCACCTCCACGGCGCAAGGGCTTCCCGCAATGGTCGGCGCAATCCTCTTCCCCGTCGGGTTTGCCATGATCGTCATCCTTGGCCTGGAACTCGTCACCGGAAGCTTCTCGATGCTCCCGGCCGCCATGCTCGGGGGCCGCATCGGCCCAATTCGCACCGGTTCCAATCTCGCCTGGGTCTTCCTCGGCAATCTGATCGGCGGTCTCTTATATGCCTGGATGTACGCCGCGGTTCAGACGCAGTTTCATCACGCTGCCGCCGCTGGTCCTGCAGCTCTCATCGTCGCTGCGGCACAGGCCAAGACACTCGCTTACAAAAAACTCGGAGCCGTAGGACTCGCGCTCGTCTTCCTCAAAGCCATCCTCTGCAACTGGATGGTCTGCATGGGCGTGGTCATGGGCCTTACCTCGCGCTCGACCGCCGGGAAGATTCTCGGCTGCTGGCTGCCCATCTTCACCTTCTTCGCCTTGGGCTACGAGCACTCCGTGGTCAACATGTTCCTGATCCCTGCCGGCATCTGGATGGGCGCACCAGTCACGCTACGCGACTGGTGGCTCTGGAACCAGATTCCCGTCACCCTGGGCAATCTGGTGGGCGGCCTGCTCTTCGTCGGCTTGCCGATGCTCTGGCTCGCACCCGCGAAATCAAGCATCGCAGAAGAGCCTGCTCTGTTCGGCGAACCCGGTCTCGAAGCCGCCTGACCTCCGCCGAGCAATCGCCCATTCCGGTGCCCTACGGCTCCGGAATGGGTTCTACCCCGCCGTCACAATCTCGGAAAAGTCCGCAATCCCCGAGAACGTCCGCAGGATCCGCTGCAACATCAGCAATCGCCGGTGCCGCACCTCGCGCTCCGGATCCATCACCATCACCTTCTCGAAGAATGCATCCACTGCGGGCCGCAGTGTCGCGATCGCCTCGAGCGCCGCACCATATTCCCGTCGCTCCGCAAGCCCGCTCACCTTCTTGCCAATCGCCTCCGCCTGCGTCTCCAGCTGCGCCTCGGCCTCGACCGCATCACCCCGCCGGTCCTCGTCTCCACGAGGCAGATCGCCCTTCTCCGCCGCCTGAGCCAGAATGTTCTTCATCCGCTTGAACGCCGCCGATACAGCCGCAAAGTCCTCGCCACCCCGAATTTGGGTCACGGCCTCCGCCCGAGCCACGGCATCGCGAACATCATTCGCTCCGGCCGCCAGCACAGCCTTCACCACGTCATAGGCGTGCCCCTTCGCCTCGCGCAAGTAGAACTCCAGCCGCTCGGCAAAGAAGACCTCCACCTTCACTCGCACTGGCTCCGACGCGGACGCCCCGTCCACCACATCTCCCAGCGTCAACGGCAGCGCCGGCTCGCTCTCCGCCAGAATCTTCACAATCCCGTTCGCAGCCCTGCGCAGCGCAAATGGATCCTTCGAACCCGTCGGCTCCAGTCCCAGCCCGAACATTCCGACAATCGTGTCCACCTTGTCCGCCATCGCCAGCAGCGCACCCTCGGGCGTCCGCGGCACGCGGTCCTCCATGGACTTCGGCAGGTACTGGTCATAGATCGCGTCCGCCACCGCCTGCTCATACCCCTGCGCCCGCGCATACAGGCCGCCAACCTCACCCTGCAGTTCCGTAAACTCTTTCACCAAGTCGGTCGTTAGGTCGGTCTTCGCCAGCGTGGCCGCCAGCGGCAGCGCGGTCGCATCGACCTTGCCGCCCCGCGCCGACATTTTGCCCGCCAACCGTTCCGCCACCTGCCCTACGCGCACCGACTTCGCCGCGTAGCTTCCCAGATCCTTCTGGAATGTCACCTTCTCCAGCAGTTCCACGCGCTCGCTCAGCTTCACCCTCTGGTCAAACTCCCAGAAGAACCGCGCATCGTTGAACCGCGCCCGCAGCACCCGCTCATTTCCATGCCGGATCACCGCTTCCCCGGCCGCATCCGACTCCGTATTCAGCACGGCCAGAAAATGCGCCGCCAACTCTCCTGCTCCCTGCTTCTCCACCGCAAAATACTTCTGGTGGTCCCGCATCACCGTCACCAGCACCTCTTGCGGCAGCGAGAGATACTCCGCCTCAAATCCACCCGCAATCACCGTAGGCCACTCGGTCAGGTGCGTCACGGTGTCGACCAGTCCCTCGTCCTCCCGCCAACGCAGGCCGTCGCCCGCCGCGCGCGTCACCTTATCCAGAGCCTTACGAATCCGCTGCCGCCGCGCCTCCACATCAGCCACCACCTTCGCGGCCGCCAGCGTCTCCTCGTAAGCTCCTGGCCGATCAATCGCCAGCGGCGCATCGCCCCACAGCACCCTGTGTCCCCGCGATTCCTTCCCCGCCGTCTTGCCTGCAAAGCTCACCGGAACCACATCGCCATCCATCAGCGCCACCATCCAGCGCACCGGCCGCACAAACCGCTCCGGCTTCCCCGCGCGCCAGTACATGTTCTTCGCCCAGTAAATGCCCGCGAGCTCCTTCGGCAGCTCCTCGGCGATCACCTCGGCGGCCTTCCGTCCTGCCTTCCTTGAAGTTGCCGCCAGGTACTCGCCCTTCGGCGTCTCCACCTTCTTCAGGGACTCGACCGCCACCCCCGCCTTCTTCGCAAACGCCACCGCTGCCGGCCCCGGCTGCCCATCCTTATAGGCGATCTTCACCGCTGGCCCCATCAGCTCTTCGCTCACGTCCTCCTGCTGCACCGCAACGCCGCCTAGCAAGACCGCGAGCCTTCGCGGAGTCGAAAAGCTCTTGCTCTCCGTGCCGGCTCCAATCAGCCGCTCGCGCTCCAGCATCGCGACTACGCGCCGCTCTAACTCCGCCTGCGCGCCCGCAATCATGCGCGCCGGCACCTCTTCCAAGCCAATCTCGAACAGGAACTCAGCCATGCGCCACCTGTTCCTTATTCGCAGCTCCCTGCCTCAGCGCCTCGCCCTGCGCCACATAGGCCTTCGCCACCCCAATCACCAGCGTCCGAATCCTCGCCATCACTCCCACCCGCTCCGTCACGCTGATCGCGCCCCGTGCGTCCAGCAGGTTGAACATGTGCGAGCACTTCAGCGCCAGCTCATACGCGCCCAGTACCGGAAACCGCTTCTTCGCCAGCTCATCCGCCGAGCTCTTCTCGCCAAACATTCCCTTCGAGCGCTCCAGCAGCTCCAGGCACTCCGCCTCATACAGCCGCAGGTGCTCCCACAGCTTCGTCACCTCCGCATAGTCGAAGCTGTACGCCGAAAACTGTTCCTCTTCTGCCAGCCGCATGTCGCCGTAGGTCACACGCTTCCCGCTCGGTTCCACCGCCCACACGATGTCGTAAATCGACTCCACATCCTGCAGGAATCCCGCAATCCGCTCGAGACCATACGTAATCTCGCCGCAGATCGGGTCCAGGTCCATGCCCCCGCACTGCTGGAAGTAGGTGAACTGCGTAATCTCCAGCCCATCCAGCATCACCTGCCAGCCCACGCCCCAGGCGCCGCCCACCGGCCACTCCCAGTTGTCCTCTTCGAACTTGATATCGTGCTGCTTCAGGTCAATCCCGATCGCCTCCAGGCTCTCCAGATAGAGCTCCTGAATATTCTCTGGCGGCGGTTTCAGAATCACTTGTAGCTGCGTATGCCGGAACAGCCGGTTCGGGTTCTCGCCGTAGCGTCCATCCGCCGGCCTGCGGCTCGGTTGTGCATAGGCAATATTCACCGGCTTCGGCCCCAGCACGCGCAAAAACGTGTCCGGCGACATCGTGCCCGCGCCCACCTCGACGTCATACGGCTGCTGCAGCACGCACCCGCGGTCCGCCCAGAACTTCTGCAACCGAAACAACAGCTCCTGAAACGTCAGGGCTTCCTTCTTCTCAGCCATGCCTTGCATTCCGCTCAAGTCCTTCAATTTCTTCGATTGCTTCGATTCTAACCGCACCCTTCCATCCGGCTATCGCACCTGTCCCTGCGTACGCCGATTCCAGCCGACAAGAAATGTTCGGTCTTCGAGCATGGATGACGGAGGTCCCAGGAACTGCGCCTGCATGCGCTGATGGAGACCGCCGACTCCCGCTCGGGTCACAAGCCACTCAGCCTGGAAAGCGAGTAGGTGCCTACACGAGGCACGAGGAACCAGTGTCCGCAGCCTCCCTTGTTAACCGCATCAGTGCGGACGTTGGGAGCAGACACCTCTGTCCGCGAACGGAGCCAGGGCGACCGGCCACAGACTCATACTTGGCGCGGACGCGCCGGGCCACCTATGCGTCGGCCCGGCTACGAACTCAACTGGCTGCGTCCTTACTTCAGCTCGAAGAAATAGGCCCGGTCTGCGCCAGCGACTTCCTCTCCGTGGTCCACGGTGCCGCGCTTGATGTAGGTGACCCGTGGTTTCTGACCTTCCTTGAAGGCGACGGCCACGGTATCCATCTCATGGTGGTGCGCCGCCGGCTGAGTATCCTGCGCGAGAATGTCCTCCCAAATGGTCACGCGGTCGCTGTCGCGGATCTTCTTGCCGAGCCCCGTGGAAGCCGTGTCCGGCGCGCCCAGCGCAGCCGGTTCCTTCAACTCAAGCATCACCGCCCGCAGCGGTTCCGCGCTCGCCCCTTCTTCACTGTGCGTGACGCCCTTGCGGATGAAGAACGTATCCCAGGCGGTGGTGTGGGTGGGCCTGCGATCGCCCGTGGTAGACACAATTACCCGGTCGCCGCTGGCGTAATAAACGCCGGTGTAATCGTAAAGGTGGCGGTGTGTGGGATAGGCGCGCTGCAGCCAGGAGACGTCCCAAACGATAACGCGGTCGTTCTCCAGCATTTTGGTTGAGCCTTCACGCTCAAACGGCTGGGGGTAGGTCTTGGCCTCAGGCGACTGGGGCGAAGACTGCGCCTGGGCCGGCTGAGGCGAAGTCTGGGCCGGCGGCTGGGGCATAGCCTGCGCCTGAAGCGGATGAGGCAAAGTCTGGGCCTGAAAGAGTAGAGCGGCAAAAAGGGCAAGGAATCGCATGCCGAGTATTCTATGCCGAATTTCGCATCCCGGATGGGCGAGATTCTCGATCAAACCAGGGACAAACTCTATCTGGCGCCATCGGAGCGGGTACATCTCTCAAGCCCCTCGGCTTCTTCTACCCCTCCGATGATTACCGCATCCCTGCTCTGCGGCATTCCCAATTGCCGTTGCACGCTCCGTGGTGCACGCTGAGCGTGAAAGGCGTGCATGTCGCAAGGGAGATATGGACGGTCTGCGCGCTGTAGAATCTCGTGACTGGAGAACACAGATGACAAAGAGATCGACCGGAAATAATCCTCGGCGTGAGTTTCTCAAGCTCGCAGCTCTCACCGGAGCGGCAGTATTCGCCTCCAGCGAATCCGCCGCCGGAGCGATCTCCTCCAGCGGCGCCCAGGCGCCGGCGGTCGATCGCGCAAGCCAAAAGATGAGCCCCCTGCGCGTGCGCGGCCGCGACATCGTCGACAGCGAGGGCAAGAAGATTCAGCTCAGGGGAACCTGCCCCGGCGGCTGGATGAACATGGAGGACTTCATCAATGGTCATCCGGGAGCAGAGCACACCCTCCGAGCCCAGATGGCGGAGACGCTCGGCGCATCGAGAGCTCAGTTCTTTTTCGATCGATTGCTCGATTACTTCTTCAATGAAGACGACGTAGTCTTTCTTCGCCAGGCTGGAGTCAACGTCGTCCGATTCCCTCTGAACTACCGCCATTTCGAAGACGACATGGCTCCCTTCAAGTACAAGGAGTCAGGATTTGCGCGCCTCGATAAGGTTCTCGACCTCTGCGAAAAGCACGATCTCTACGTCATTCTCGATCTTCATTCGGCGCAAGGCTGGCAGAATGTCCACTGGCATTCCGACAATGCCTCGCGCATCAGCCTGCTCTGGAGAAACGCCTCTTATCAGGATCGCTACGTCGCTCTCTGGAAGGAGTTCGCCCGGCGTTACGCCAACCGATCCGTCATCGCCGGATACGACGTGCTGAACGAACCTTGCACCAACAATGAAGTGGGCGATTATCCCTGGAACGTGCCTCCAAACTACAAGCCAGATTGGAACGGAATGAATACGCTGTACCGGCGTCTGGTAACGGAGATCCGCAGCATAGATTCCCGGCACATCATCTTCCTGGAAGGCGACAGCTACGCCACTATGTTCTCCGGGCTGGAGAAACCTTTTGACGACAATCTCGCCTACAGTTCGCACAACTACACCGTTCCGGGATTCGGTCCCGGCCAGTACCCCGGCACGGTCCATCCCCGGAATTCTCTGGGCAGCGGTTCGGAGCCGTGGGACGCCGCCCGGCAAGAGCAGTTCTTCCTGAATGCTGAAGGCACAAAATTCACCCAGCAGAACAACGTCCCACTCTGGGTCGGTGAATTTGGATCCGTCTTCAACGGACCCGCCGACGAAGCTGACGACCGGCTCCGCGCACTCGACGATCAACTCACCATCTTCGAGCGCCACAATGCACATTGGACAACGTGGAACTACAAGGACATTGGGGTCATGGGCATGCTCACGCTCAATCCTCAGTCACCGTACATGGAGCGGATCAAGGATCTTCTCGGCAAGAAAAGAGCACTCGGCACCGACGACTGGATGCGATGGCTGCCGCCGACGCCGGTAAAAGACTCCACCGCCCAGCTCGCCGAGCAGATCCGGCACGTAGTGGACGATCCGCAGATCGACCCCGTCCTCAACGCCAAGAGCATCAGCCAGACCCTGCTATGCTTCTACGCCGGAACGCTCATGCAGCCCATGTATGCCGGCCTGTTCAAAGGTCTATCGGAGACCGAACTGGACCACATCCTCTCGTCCTTTTCCGCAAAGCAGTGCGTACCCAACAAGGGCCTCGTCAACGTGCTGAGCAAACATATGTCGCAGCCCGCGTAGTCGCATCGCGCTAGTTCACGGTGAGCGTGAATGTGGTGGATGCCGTAATCGAGGTCTGGACCGAGTCGGTCCCCGTCAAGGTGACGGTATACACCTGTGCCTGGGCAGTAGTGCTTCCTCCGCTCGCCGCTTGTCCGGTTGGTGATCCGCCGCTCCCTGATCCGCCACACCCAGAAAGGACGACCGGGAGTATACCGAGCAGCAGGGCTGCTAAAAACGGGAGTTCTTTGCGGCGTCGTCGCGGGAGCAGGCAGAAAAGCAAAACGGCGAGAACCGGACTCGCAGCAGTTTCGGAAACGTGTTGTATCGATACCGGCAAAGTCGGCTCAAGAGCCGTGTGCTGGACCGGGGCCCCCTGCAGCAGGTGCCCTGCTGCAGGGGAGTTGCAGGCTGTTCCAACGCCGATATGCGCCGTCGCAGTCACTGGCCCGCTGATCACGGATGGGCTCACGACAAAATAACAAATGGTCTGGGAAGTAGTGCCACTGGCCCTGGAACTCCAGGTAAGCACGCCGTTGTAACCACCCGAAGGAGTAATCGTCACGGGAGTCGTGCCTGAACCGTTGGCGCTGAGATTGAGATTATTGGCAGAGAGGGTAAAGCCACCTGGCGCCCAGATATTGCCAACCATGATCGAAAACGTGTTCGACGACCCGGAGTGGATGCTGTCACCGGCATAATTCACACTCACTATGTGAGACCCCGTACTCGCGGGCGCGTTGAAAGTGTAGGTCGCTTGCGAAAGCGTTCCAGGTGCGCCAATAAGGTTTAGCGGTGTGGTGAGCGGGATGGAGATAGGCGATCCCCCATCGATCATCAGCGAGACGCTACCGCTGGCACCCGGAGCTGCGCCAGCACCCTCATTAACCCAGATTGGCAGAGTGACCGGCGCGCCGGGATTGGCTTGCAGCGAAGGGTTTCCGATCTGCACGAAAGTGGGAATCAGGCTCTTGGAGGCGCTAACAGGCCACGCCGCAGCTAGTTTCGCGAAGTCAACGCTGCCGAGCCCAGTGGCCTGGTCATATCCAACGGTTGCGGTGAATCCAGACTCTCCGGCCGCGCCGCATTGTGGTTGGCCGGAGAGGCATGCTGTGGAGCCGATCATGATGTCGTGAAACACAGAAGCATACGTCGCAGGCTGGGCGGCAAGGCTATAAAGCACGGGATTGAGATTGCCTTGACCGTTGCTCTGCTCATACACGTTTAGAGCCGCCACAAAGCTGGCAAAGATTGGGGCAGCGAAGCTCGTTCCACCGCTAAGAATGTAGTTGCCGCTGCTGTTCCGAAAGCTGAGGCCAGCGCAATCACTGGAATCGCCGCCCAGCGCCTTGTCGTAGGTGCAAATGACATAGCCGGGATTGGCCACCGAGGACTGCAGCGCGACATCCGGCACCAGCCGGAAACTACCGGAAGGAATGCCAGGTACACCGCTCTGCCAGGATGGCCGGGAATACAGAGTACTGGAGCCACCGCTGGAGGAGATGATCCCGGCGCTCGAGTCCTCATTCCACGCAACCTCCGGGACGTAACCGGTGAGCGAACTAATGACATCGGTCGTAGTCGCCGGGTTCCAATACGAACTCGGCCCCGCCGTGAAAGTGCCCGGTGCCATTTGCGTCCCGCCTACACCGGTGACCAGGGGGCTGCTCGCCGGAAACTGAACCGCGAGGCCCTGGAGTTGCGCAGTGCTCAGACCGCTGGAAGTTCCATTAACGACACACGTGGTAGCACCCTGGTCTCCGGAGGACGCGACAATCGTCTGCCCTTGTGCAGCAGCCTGCTGGAACAACCCATTGAACCCCTGGACGAATGAGGGGCTGAGGAGAGGCTCGCATTCGCCGTAGCTGACGCTGATCACGGGCGCGATATCCCTGCTAATCGCGAAAGCCAGTGAGTCCCACACGCCATAATTTGAATTCGCGCCCGTATACACGAAGTAGATCCGGGCCCCGGGAATGACACTGGAGCTGTACTCCAGATCGATTTCGGATTCGCCTTCATCTCCAGGGAGGATCGCTGCCGAGCCGGAGCCCGGAACAAGCACCTGCGTGCGAGAACCACCAGTAATAATCCTGGCCGCTGAGAGGAACTGGTCAACTGCCGGGAGCCCGATAGTTGGCACGTATGACTGCCCGACTACAGCGAGAGACTGGGAACTACCATAATCGTTTGCTGCGAGCGGCCCGTAGTCATACATCGTTATAACGTCCGCAGGAGTGAGATAGTGCGACTGCGTCGACGACGTAGTGAAGTTGGGCTGCGCCCGAATGTTAGGCTTCGGGCGGAAATCTGACAGGTGAAGGACAGTAGACGTAACCGGCGCGAGCGCCGCAGGTACTGAGAGCGCACCGGCGGGAGCCATGTGCAGTTCTTCGTCGCGGCGGAAGCGATGCAACTCAGCGCCGAAGGCCTCATGCACTTGAGACGCCGTGCCGGAAAACGTGATTCGGCCCGAGCTGTCCGCCGCACCCTCCAGCGTAAAACCGCGGCCCCGAAGCCATCCCTCCACCGAAGCAATATCCGCGGGCGCCGGGCCAAATCGGGTGGCGAACTGATCCGGCGTAATCCACTGATGAAACAGTGGCGATGAGGGATTGGTTTGCTCCGCGAGCAGTTGGTCAAGAGCAGCCTGCTGCTCGGGCGACCTCGACAAGAACAGCGTGATCCCCGGGATGAGCGTCTCGGCCGGAACCGCGCCCAGGTCCTCAGCATCTCGAATATGAGGATCCGCCGAACCCGGCAGCAAGACCGAAGGCTTGGTTTCTATCGGGCCGCGAATGCGAGGAGAAGGCGATTGCGCTGCGGAAGCCAAAGAAACAGCAATCACAACGGAAAGGGCGAGCAAGTACCGGGCGCGGTGACACACGTTCATGCCAGAAACCTCAGAGGGCAGCAGGGAAATCAGGGAGTCGCGCCAACGCTATCAGACCGGAAGGACGAAAGGAAGGAATTTCGGAGCTAGCCAGCGACGCACATGTAGTCCTCATCTGCCGCCGCAATCAACCGCACCAGCCGGTCGCGTCAAGCGAGCCCATCGGGACTCCCGCTTGGATCTGAATCAACGCGCCTGGAACAGGCGATCGACTTGTTCGGCCAGCCGGAGCGCGAGATGTCCTTTATACTTCCTGCTTGTTTCAGAAAGAGTGACATGATGTTGCAACTGACACTGCAGGAAAATGCGAAGGCATGCCCCGACCGGACATGGTTGCGCTACGAAGGCGCGCAATGGAGCTATGCGGATGGGGATAGTATCAGCAGGCGGATCGCCGCCGGGCTGATCGAGCGTGGCATCAAGCCGGGCGACCGCGTCGCGTTGCTCTTCACCAATTGCCCCGAGTTAGTGTTCTGCTATTTCGCCTGCTTCAGCATCGGCGCCGTGGCCGTCCCGATCAACACCCGCTTTCAGGCGGCCGAAGTGATTTATGCCATCGGTCATTCCGGCGCTCTGCTGTTGCTTGGCCAACAGGATCTTTGCGCACCATTGTTCGCCGCCCGCGCGGAACTGCCCCATCTGGCGGAAATCATTGTCGCAGGCACAGAAAGCTTCACTGCGTTGTCTCGCAGCCAGCCGGACGTACTGCCCACGGGGGACGATAACCAGTTGGCGGTGCTGCTGTATACCTCAGGCACCACGGCCAAGCCCAAGGGTGTGATGCACTCCCACGCCACGCTCAAGCGGCAGAGCGCGAACTACCTTGCCGTCCTGGGCGCGGCCGTGTATGAGCAAACGCTGGTCTCGCTGCCCCTCTGTCATATTGCCGCGTTCAGTATTCTTCTGATGTCCGCGACGGCGGCCGGCGGCACCGTCACCATCCTGCCGCGCTTTGAACCCGGGGCAGTACTGCGCAGCATTGCTGAGAACCACATCACCTTTGCGGGTGGCTTGCCGGTGATGGTGAATGCGCTGGTCAACTACCCCGGTGCCGGGACCTACGATCTGAGTTCGCTCCGGATGTTTACCGCAGGCGGAGACTGCGTCCCGTTGGAGCTGCAGAACCGGTTCCGCGAGTTGTTCGGCATCGTGGTGGACGAGCTCTGCGGGATGACTGAAGTCATGTACTGCAACCAGCCGTTCGATCAGGGCCAGCGGCGTCCAGGGTCGATTGGCAAGCCCTTTGGCGATGTGCGCATTCGCCTGGAAGCTCCCGACGGCAACGAAGTGCCGCTTGGCGGAGTGGGCGAAATTGTGGTCCACAGTGGAGCGGTGACACTGGGCTACTGGAACGATCCCGAAAACACGGAGCTGGCATTGAGAGGCGGCGGCATGCATACCGGTGATCTTGCGTGGCGAGATGCCGATGGATTCCTCTGGTTTGCCGGTCGCAGTAAAGACATCATCATTCGTGGCGGCTCGAATATCTCTCCCGGCGAAGTGGAGGATTCGCTTTACGCCCATCCGGCCGTCTATGAGGCCGGAGTGGTGGGCGTGCCATGCGCGGAGATGGGCCAAAGGGTGCGCGCTTATGTGACGCTGAAGCCGGACGCGAAGGTGACAGAAAGAGAGCTCATCGATTGGGTAGCCCAGAAGATCGCGGCGTACAAGGTCCCCGAGAGCATCGTCTTCCTCGCCACTCTGCCCAAGGGCTCAACAGGCAAGGTTTTGAGAAGGGACCTTCGGGACCTGGCTTCCAACGAACAAAACCAGAGGCAAAACAGTTCTGCTTGAGTCCGAGGGGCAGTCGAACTTTCCAATCGCCGAATTCGCTTCACCCTACTCCGGGATCTGCGCTCCCATCACCGTCCTCACTTCCTCCTGCGTCCACCGCGGAGTAATGTGCTGCGAGCAGTTCCAGTCGAACGCCACCACGTCCACCACAATCACCCGCTGTACTCGCGCCGAATAGCCCGAGACCGCCACCTTCGCTGCGAGCTCCGCATCCGCTGAATTTGCCGCATCGCCTTCCATCACCCGCGCATGTCCGATCACCTTCAACCGCGCCTGGTTCGGATAGTCCATCAGGAACAGCGCCACGCGATCATTGGTCTCCAGGTCACCCACCGTGATGTACTGGGCGTTCCCTGCAAAGTCCGCAAATGCCAGCGTCCGGTCATTCAGCACCCGCAGGAACCCCTTCGGTCCGCCGCGGTGCTGCATATACGGCCATCCATCTGCCGTCACCGTCGCGATATAGAACGAGTCCCGCCGCCCGATAAACTCCCGCTCCATCGGCCCAAGCGCGTCCCCGCTTGGACCTCGCTCCTCCATTCGCTCGTACGACGCCCGTGAGCCATACCGCTCCTGATATCGCTTCGCCGCCTCGGAAAACATCACCTTCGCAAATGCACGTCCCATCCCCGTTGGAGACCGCACCTCGCCCCAGTGCTTCTTTTTGTTTTCACGAAGACCGGAATTCCCCACACTGGTCTGTCGGGTTTTCCACAGCTCTGCTTGACTCGGCCGATACAATTAAAAGTAGGGAGATTCAGAGCTGTCGTGCGCCACTCGCAGGACCTCTACCCTCCCACGGGACCAGTCCCAAACACCACACGATCTTTGGCATCTCTGAAAGCGAAGGGTATTGTCGAGTTGGTAACTCCCATGGCGTAACCCGTGAGCCATCAATGTTCCACCCTGTTTTTCCACAGTACTCCCGGGGGTACCCCTACTGCTCAGGCCGCCTCTTCCCCACCTCGGGGGCGTTCGCCGGGTCCGGCAGGAACGTGTTCGGATCCTTCGCCAGTGAGGGATCCAGAGGCAGGATGGATATCCCGGCTGGCCGGATGAAAGCCCTCATCTTTTCCACAGTGATCGCCATCTTGTGCTGCCCCGCCGCGGCTGCCGGACTTGGAAACTCGATGATGTAGCGGCCCCTCACCAGCGTCACTGCTTCCCGCAGCTTCTCCGCCGCGCGTTCCCTGCTGGAGTCCAGCACCAACCCGCCCGAGCTCTCGCAAAGAGAAGGCATGTTGGTTGCCGCCACAGCCGTCTGGCTCCACCCGAGGCCTCCACGCCCTGGAACTGGAACGACGAACTCCTGCTGTGGTTCAATCGCGAAGATCGCAACTCCTTGGATCTGCGCTAGTCTCCGGACCTGCTCCCAGCTCAACTTGCTGCCGAGGTCCTCGCCGCTGGTTAGTACCAGCAGCACGCGCCGTCCGGGGGTTTGGCCCAACTGCTCCACCGCAGCCGCAATAGCATCCAGCAGCTTCCATGGATGCTCACATTTCTCCTTCTCCTGCTTCCTCCCTGCGCCGAAGAGCACAGTCGTCACCTTGCGAAGGCTTTCAGCATTGGTCGGCTGCTCCGCAATCGTACGTGTCAGTTTGCAGCTCATGGAGTAAACCGACACCTTGTCATTGCCGTGCAGTGAATTCGGCGCCAACCCCGCGATCGACTCCTGCAGTCCGGCCTCCGTTTCCGCAGGAAGATGATTCGCATCCACCAGAATGCCCAGCGCAAGCGGATCGTTTCCTTCCACCCGTGCATGCGTGACTCGGAACGGAGTGCCGTCGTCGATGCTCACAAAAAACCGGCTCGCCGGAATCGGCGGCAACGGTTTAAGCCCGTCGTTCAGAACCAGAGTTGGCACCTGAACCACATTCGCGTACACCCGCAGCGTGGGAATTCCATTGTCCTGAGCCGGTGCCGCGCGGCAAGCGCAAAGCACGAGCGCCATCAGGCTGCCGCTTATTTTCAGGAGAACAGACCGCCGTCGCATCTTGACCGAAAGTATCCCACAGCTTGCGTACGGCCAGTCTCGCCGCGCTTTGGCTTCTACCGAAGCGTTCGGGCGCTGGCCAGTCGTTCCTCCAGGTTTCGCTCCAGCAACTCCAGCGAGAACCGCCGCAAATCAGCGGCGCGAGCCTTCGGCCATTCCTCCTCAGCGAGCGACCGCACCGTGCCGCGAAACATGCGCGCTGCCTCCGCCGTCGATTCCGCCGAGATCGTTAGGCTGCCGCCCCGCCGGTCCTCTTCACACGTCACGCCATCTGCCGCCGGCGACCACCAGATTGTCTCGCCGCGCAAGTCGCGCCCGCACATCACGCAGCGCCCAAGCTCCGGCATCCAGCCCAGCAGCCGGCTCATCCACAAGGCGAAATAGGTCACCGGCATCCACACCCGCCCGACCTGCAGCTCCTCCTGGACTGCGACCGCCAGACGAAAGACCGCATCCTCGGGCGCGCCCTCCGGCATCGCCTCCTCCAGCACCTCTGCCACCAACTCCAGCCCAGCGAGCCGCTCGTAATCCACCGGGCGCGACATCGGGGAAGAAAGCACCTCAAATGCATCCAGCCGCACCAGCTCCTGCCTCGGCTTTTCGGCGTAGCTTGCTCGCACGTGCGTCATTGGCTCCAGTGCGCCGCCGAAGCGCCTTCGGCTGCGCATTGCGTGGCGCGCCACACCCTTCACCTTGCCCTGCTCCCGCGTGAACAGGCTCACCAGCAGGTCGGCCTCCTGAAAGGGCCAGGTACGCAACACGATCGCCTCTCCCACACGCTGGATCATCCGTCCGCATCACCCCAACAAAAACGCGCAGCTCCATGCGGAGCCGCGCGTTTCGACTTGCCTGTAGCTGTCAGTTTCTGCGCAATCTTACCTACCGCCCGTAATGCGCAGCGTTCTTCGCCTGGAACTCTGCCCACTTCTCGGGCAGATCGTCGGCAGCATAGATCGCCGACACTGGGCACACCGGCACACACGCACCGCAATCAATGCACTCCACCGGATCGATGAACAGCTGATCCGATGAGCCAAATTCCGGCTCATCTTTCTTCGGGTGGATGCAGTCCACCGGACAAGCATCTACGCACGCCGCGTCCTTGGTTCCGATGCACGGCTCCGCAATCACATAGGCCATTCCAAATCTCCCTCAATTTCGCTGTGTAGAAGTCGTCTTCTCCGGCACAATTCTAGCAGCACTGCCGAGGCTCTCTGCAAATTCGTTTCTCCGCGCCATATCCAGCAGCTCTCGAATCTTCGCCAACCTGCTCAGATTGACCGCTATCCTAGCCTCATGCTTCAGCTCATCAGCGTGCTGGTCGGAATCGCAGCCCTGTTCGGCTGGATCAGCGCCCGGGTCCTCCGATTACCGAACACCATCGGCACCATGCTGCTCACTGCGGTCACTTCGGTATCGCTGGTGCTCGTGGCGCCGATCTGGCCAGCTCCGCATCAGGTTGTCGTCGATCTCATTCGCGAAATCGATTTCCAGCGGCTGATGCTTCACGGCATGCTCGCTTTGCTGCTGTTCGCCGGAGCTTTTCTGCTCGACCTGGAGGGTCTCCGTCGGCAGAAGCTTCCTGTCGCACTGCTGGCGACCGTCGCGACCGTTCTCTCCACGCTGGTGGTCGGAGGTATCACCTGGTATGCCGTCCGGCTCTTCGGCTACCACTCGTCATGGCTGGAGTGTCTGCTCTTCGGAGCCCTGATATCCCCCACAGATCCTATCGCGGTGCTTGAAATGCTTCGCCGAGTCGACGCCCCCAGACACCTTCAGGCGCAGCTTGCCGGCGAGTCTCTCTTCAACGACGGCGTCGGCGCGGTGATCTTCATCTCTCTGCTGGCTGCCACCAAGGGCGTGAGTCCGACTGCGAGCCACCTCGTCACGCAGATGCTTCTCTCCGCAGGCGGCGGTATGCTGCTGGGCTCCCTGCTGGCCATTCCAATCGCTTACCTGATGCACTCCCTGGATAACCCGCCGATTGACCTGCTGCTGAGCCTGGCACTTGCGCTCGGTGGGTATGCCATTGCCGAGGCGCTTGGAATCTCCGCGCCGCTCGAAGCGGTCGCCTCTGGCCTGGTACTGCGCTCTGTGATCCAGCGGCTTCCGGGCGAGCGCATCGCGCATCAGGACCTAAAGCACTTCTGGTCAAACCTGGACGAGATTCAGAATGCCATTCTGTTTGTGCTGCTCGGCTGCGGATTCCTGGTAGTCACGTTCAAGCGTCCGGCTGTGTATCTGGGAATGACCGAGGTTCTCATCGTCAACCTTGCCCGTATTGCGACCGTCGCATTTGTACTGTTGCTGCTCAAACTCCTGCGCACGGACTGCCGCAGCTCCCTCCCAGTGCTGAGCTGGGGCGGTC
>Ga0207695_10000603_pt1 | contig 71985 bp, 62 predicted proteins | sample KBSC54metaG_FD_184354 | JGI IMG/M metagenome (GOLD analysis project Ga0207695, IMG submission 184354) | Corn rhizosphere microbial communities from Kellogg Biological Station, Michigan, USA - KBS C5-4 metaG (SPAdes) (version 2) | ecosystem: Host-associated > Plants > Roots > Rhizosphere > Soil...
TTCGAATCAATGATGAACTTCCTGGCGAGAAGCCGGCTGCGAGCCGATGGGTCTGGCAGCGCGGGCCGTGGCTGCTGGTGGATCGCGTGAGCGGGCATGTCTCGGCACTGAAGCTTCCGGATTACGATCCTGGGGTGAGCCAGGTGAGTTGGTTTCGCGACTACGCTGCATACTGCGGGCTTACGTCGAGCGGAAAAAGTTTGTATGCGGTGGTCGCTCAGCTTGCGGTGCGGAAACCGTTGTTGTCGAAGAAGCTGTCGGCCTTTGAGGCGGAGAGCCGGACAGAGCCGGTCTGTGCAGCGGTTCAATGGCAGAGGGAGCCCTTCAGAGTCACATTCAATCCGTCGGGGATGAGTGCAGTGAGCTTCGAGATCGTACCGGGATCGGCGGTGCTGGTCGAAGACTCGGATGATGCGCCTGAGACAGCGGCTGCAGCGAAGGCCAACTGACCGGTCGCGATACATACAATCCGCGATGCATACGATCCACGATGCATAGATGCTACAAATTTTCACCCCAGTAGCGCAGAGCCGGGTGGGCGCAGGTGAGGCAGATCTTTTCACCGGCGCTTTCCTCGAATCGGCCGAAGTTGATGCCTTCTCCGCAGCGGGCGCAGACGACGCGATCAGCCTTGTAACCAGGCAGTTCAGCGGCATCCACGTGGACGCTGACGCGGTGCACGCGAAATAACTGTTCATCGTCAAGCTCGCGGTAGGCGAGCATCTGCTGCCGGCTTTTGCTCTCGATCTCGGGATGAAGCTGGCGGGCGAGATCGCGCGAGGTTTCCATCGCCACTACCCGCACACCTGAGTCCTGCGAGAGATCGACGAAGGTAGCGGCCATTTTTCCCCAGTCGCGATACTTAAGAGTTCGTTTTCCGAGCCGGCATCCGGTGACCATGCCGATGGCGTCGGTGGCGCAGCGATCGATCTCTACGAAGGTGACGAGACGTTTGCGATCAGCGCCGAGGGGATCGTCGATGCCCAGTGATTTCAGTCCGAGGAGGGCCATGCGTACGCCGAGGATCTGGCCGGCGCACATGTGACCGTGGGCAGCCTCAGCACGTTGTAGCAGAGTTTCGAACGATTCCATCATCCCCTCAGATTCGCTGATCGCGTCACGAAGGCGCAACCCGGTAGGCGGCGAACAGTGGACAGTGAACAGTGGACAAATGAACATTGAGAAGTGATAAGCGTGACCCCTCCCCCCCCGGGGGGGGGTCCTATTGTTTTCAATGAGTTAGCGCGAAAGTCCGTTCTAAATGGTTGCTATGATTGGACTTACCACGTAAATATTTCTTATGAAAGCACTTATTCGGGTTCTCTCCTTGTGAGCTTCCTTTCAACCATGAATGAATTGCCGCTCAAATCGAGGCTCTCGCGGGATTTCAGGTCCCAGTGAATGCAATCCAGCTTGCATGGTTCGAGGATAGAGAATTGCACGAATTGATCTGCAAAGGACGCCTGCTGTAAGTGGATGAAAACAGGATGGGACGAGAAGGATTGAGACGACTTCTGTTGACAAAGGATGATATTCACAACTGGAGGGGGCGGTTCTGACCGGCTCATTGAAGCATCCAATAGCTATGGAAAACGCCAGGGTGGAAGGGGCTTTTGTGGACACAATTCCAAGTTCCGATGCCGCGACTGAACTTCGCTACGCACTTGATGTGATGGAGGAGTACTCGCACCTGGGGTTAGACGATGAGTACGCGAGCAAGCTCAGGGACATTCTGGTGAGACGGATCGAGGAGGCGGAAGAGGTTCTCTCCGTGGAGCCTGCGCAGCCCGTGCGGTTCCAAGTTCCTGCTGAGATCCAGGAGTAACCGGGAATCTATTATTGAAGAAAGCCTTCACCCTCTCCCACGTTTTTGCAGTTAATAGATTGTGAACGACTTATCCCGACTTAGCTCGACGGCCGATAGCCCACGATCCTCTTCACCCGGTTGCCGTCGCCATCGTAGATAATCTGCACGGCCCCGCTGTTCATCGGGACGAGCTCAGGCTCTTGCATCTTTGGTGCCGGCATCGTGGTCCAGATCCGAAAACACGGACCTGGGGCACCCCATGGTGGAATTGACATCATTTGGACCTGGGCCACCCGCCGAATGTGTCACACCTCTGCGGCGAATTTAACAACAAGTTCGGAAACGACGAACCAGAGTTCAAAAAGTCCGGTAGACCTTCCATTTGCCAAACTGCCGAAATGCTACGCCCGGGGATGCTTTTCCATAGTCCTTAATTGCTCGACTAAGCGCGACATCTTCGGCGGGAGAGAGTTTGCCCTCGTGATAGAGCCGTATTTTTTCTCCCAATTCGGGAATGTCAACCGGGAAGGAAATGTTGACGCTGGAATCAACGATTGTGAGTTCTCTATGCTTATCAATAATGTCCATGTTGTGGATGATGAGAAGGCGATGATCCGCAATATCGGACCCAGCACGGTAAGGTTGCGACTCTTCGATCATTCGCAGGACATTAGCATTCGAGATTCCTTTTACTTTTCGCTCGTAAGTCTCAATTTCCTTTTTGTTCGAGGGCTTCACTTCAAAGATAGGAAATTCGATCGATCTAGGTTTAGCTCTAGATGCGTCGTCGGAGAAGTGCCAAACGATGTGGTCCAAACAAGAGCGCAAGTGGTGGACAACTTCGCCAGCGAGGACTCCAAAACGCAAGGGAATCATTTTGGTTTTGTGATACTCCGTCGCTTCTTGAAAAGTCTTGTCCTCCGGATGGGGGATTACTGGGTACTGCCCGTTCGTAATGAAGAGATCGATCTCGGAGTGAAGATCAAGGATGTTTTGCTCGGACCTCTGTAGCTTCTCGGCAATTCCAGCAAAGGGGTGGTTTGCGTCGTAGTTCCAGGGCATGCCGCCATCTTATAATTCTCGGCACTATGACAACCCAAGAACACGAAACGATGATCCTGATGTTTGCGCGAATGTATCAGGCTATTGGCGCTTTAGCGAACGTACTCAAGAGCCGAGAGATCATGACTGCTGACGATCTGAAGGCCTTTCTGTATGACGCATGGGCAGATGACAAGCAGACTCTGACATTCGTGAATCAAGCTCAGTCGGACTATCGGAAAGCAGCGCAGCTATCGGGTGTGGAAGGCTTGCCCAAAATTTAACTGCCTTTCGCTTCCAAGCTTCACTTGGAATCTATCGATTCGCAGGTTTCCATAAATACGGACAACTCGTGTTCAGACCCGGAACCGAGATATGCCAATCGGTGGCAACTGGAGAAGGTTACGAAATGGGATGAAAACGGAAAGTATGTTGGAATGTTTCTTCCCGGTGCTCTTTATCTTTGCCATTGCGGATGTGCAATTCGGAACTTTCTGATTGTCCGTGGACCCTGCGAAGGAGAAGTGTGGCGAGACGACCAGGCCAGCAGAAAAGGAATTTTTCCCGAGGTCGACGAACATGGAAAGAGGCTGAGATTTCTGGACTGGTACGAACAGTGGCTCGATAAATCTCTCGAGCTTTCTGGCAGCGGCAGTACTACGATTTCAACGTCCACGCTGAGAACGAGCGGGTAGAGAAGTTACGCTCCATGCACCGCAAGCGGAGGCCCGGAATCCCGAGGACTGGAAATGGTCGAGCTCGACATTACGCTAGTCGTTTGGGGAGCCCAGTGGAAATCGAATCATTCTGGCGCAGTGCGAAGGACGTGGCATGCCGGGTGTTCTTCAGCCCAATCACTGACAATCCCACATCTCAAAAGCGAGATGTGGGGCAGCCAGCCGAGAGGCTAGCCAACCTCCCGGACTACCGTGTTGGTTGCGTTTCCCGAATTAGCGGCTTGTGCCCCTTACATGCGGCACAAGCCAACGAAACGTCTCATTTGCAATTCGGTGTCGGTACCAGATAGATGCCTCCGGATTTGAACTCGGGGTTGAACCGGACGATTCCATCGCTTTTAGGAAAGATTGTTGACCATGAGATCACGGCGTCTTCATCGCCAGTGTTGGTGACATTGTGCACTTCATTGGGAGGTTCGACGAAGGCACTGCCGGCCGTCAATTCCTCCGACTCGCACTTGGAGGGCCCGACCAGGTGCTTCTCCGTCAAAGTGCCGCGCGAGAGAATCACGTAGCTCACTCCCTTGTGGAAGTGCCACGGTATTGTTTCGCCGGGTTTCAGGGTGAACTTCTGGATCTGCACAGTGGCGGGAACTGGAAAGCCGGGGCCGAAGCCGCCGAAGTCATAACTCGCAATGGATCCGGTGGTGAAGGAGATGCTCGATAGTGCCAGGGCCGTGCCAGTAAGGACGGTCATCAGTGCTATCACAATGCCGATTGAGATTTTTCTTTTACGCGTCATTCAGGTAACTCCCGTTTGATGATGTATTTAGGTTTTTGAAGATGAGGACGGAAAACTGCCGCAGCCCGCCGGCGTGATTCCGGCCTTGCTTGTACGTTTCACTTTTTATTGGGAGACAAGCGACGCGCGCCAGCTCTGTCGCTCAGTGCTGTGGGCGTCGGTGCCAGGAAGAGATTATTGGAAGCTGCAATTCTGCCGGGTTTGGGGGGAGGGCGGGTCTACTTTTTGCTCGGGTCGTCCCCGGGATTGACATAGTTGAACTGCAAGGGTGCGCTTCCGTGAACCTGAACAATGACTTCGCCCGAGGCCATCGCGTAATGGTGCATGTCAGGGTCGAGATAGGCAAAGCTGCCGGCGGGGAATGATCCCATCTTGCTGGTGTCGAAGGTATCTCCCATCCCAACCTTGAACGTTCCGGAGATGACCGTGACGTTTTCGCGCGAGGGATGCCAGTGAGGCGCAATGCGGTAGCCATCAGGCATTTTCAAGCGCACGGTGTAGTCACCGCTGGAGGCGCCTGGATTACCTTCGATGACGGCGAGCTGCGCTCCCGGGGCGATGAAGGGCGGCGGCGGACCCCACGGAATTTTTTCGGGAGTGAATGCGTTGTTCTCGGGAGAGGCGGGACGTGCGGCGGTCGTGAAGAGTTGGCCTGCGAGGCACAACACTCCAGCGACTGACAACGTGATCAGCAATATTCGTTTCATTACGTCTCTTCCTTTTCAACTTCAACTGTTGATAGGGAATGATCGCGTGAACTGGAAGACATTGCAATGCAGCGCGTATAGCTTTTAGATATCTTTCATATATCGCTGTAACTCCTTGACTTCCATTGGATCGCGATCCTTAGACTAGAGTCTCCATGCAGGTTTCGAGACGGATTGCCGACGAAGTGGAAGTCGACCTGGGTCGCTACGAGCTTCGACGGTCGGGACGGCGGATCAGGCTCGAGAAAAAGCCCATGGAATTGTTGATATTTCTGCTTGGGCGACGAGAGCAGTTGGTGTCACGCGAGGAGATCGTCAAGAAGCTTTGGCGGTCGGATCTGTTCATCGATACCGAAAAGAACCTCAACAATGTTGTGCGAAAGCTTCGCACGGCTCTTGGCGATAACGCTGACAGTCCGCATTTTCTTGAGACGGTAGTGGGAAAAGGATACCGATTCGTCGGTCCCGTGCACATCATCGATGCGAAGTATCCCGACTCAGCAAAGCGAGAGCCGGCTCACGATGCCCCACGGAAAGACGGCACCGAGGGTGACCGCACCTCGATCGCAGTGGTGCCGTTGTTGCTGCTGGGTAAAGCGACGGACGACCATGGTTTGTGCCTCGGTTTTGCGGATGCACTCGTGACGCGTCTCGGAAATCTGCCGGGAGTTGACGTGCTGCCGACCTCGGCGATCCTGAGCCTGCCTCCAGAAGCAACCCCTTCGGAGATCGCTTTCAGTCTGGGCGTCCGGTTCGTTGTCCACGGCGCTATTCAGATGTCGAAGGGGCAGTGGCGCATCTCGCTCGAGATGGTTGATACCCGCCTGGAGCGCTCCTGCTACACGAAGAAGTGTGACCTCGAAATAGATCGCCTATCGAGTCTGGAGGACGACGTTGTGCGACAGGTCAGTGTTGCGTTGAATCGGCCTTCAGTGCCCCCAATGGTCGAGCAGCGCCCACGCTACAGCAAAGATCCTCTTGCCTATGCCGAGTTCATGCGAGGGTATCGGATCACAGCATCCGGTGATTCTTCCATGATGGGCAAAGCGAGTGATCATCTCACCAATGCGGTGACGCGTGATCCTGCCTTCGCTCTGGCGCACGCAACTCTCTCGTTCGCGTGTACAACCCGCCATTTCGAATTCGACCCTTCCAACCTGTGGCTGGAAAAGGCCGAACTCCACTGCCAGCGCGCGCTCGAAATTGATGCGAACCTTCCCGAAGGACACGTGGCCCGCGCTTTTCTTCTGTGGGGGCCGTCGAAGAACTTCCAGCACCTGGAAGCGATTGCAGAACTGAAGAGAGCTCTGGCCCTGCAGAACAATCTACCCCATGCGTACAACCGGCTGGGAACGATTCTTGCCCATATCGGGCTGCTCGATCACGCACGCGAGATGTTTCAAAGGGGGCGGCCTTTTCAACCCAAAATGGCTATCAGCCCGAGCATCGTGCAGGTTTACATCTGGAGTCAGGAATACGAGCTGGCACGTCAGCAGATCCAAATGTGGCGAGCGGAGAACCCTGGCAACAAGTACCCGATTTACTATGCTCCCCAACTGGCCATGATGACTGGGGACCTAGAAGAAGCAGGCGTTTTGATGGACAGGGCGATGGAGCTCTTACCCAATGACCCACTCATCATCAGTCTGCAAGGCATCTATCACGTGTTAACGGGTGATGACCGCGGGGCACTGGACTGCCTATCCAAGGCATGTGCAAGCCCGAAATCGTTTGGGCACGCGCATCACAGCTACTATCAGATCGCCTGCATTCTTGCCTTGTTGGGACGGCGAGAAACGGCATTCGATTGGCTGGAGCGAAGTGTCAGCAGCGGATTTGCATGCTGGCCCTTTTTTCTGAAGGACCCTTGCCTTGAGAATCTGCGCGGCTTTTCTGGGTTCGAGGCTCTGGTGAGCTTGTTACAAGCGAAGTATCCGGACCATCTTGGATTGTTCCAGGAGATGGATGCTCATTGAACCACGCAGTAGTTCAGTGCAGGGTAGGACAGGTTTCGCTTCGGGTTTTCCGGGAGATAAAGAACGCAAACTCTCTCACCGATTTCCCGCCGACCGGAAGACCAGCCGCTACCCTTTGTGACACTCCCATCCTCCGTACGAAAATCGAAGTTCACCGAAAAGCCGCCTCTCTTTGCGGGAGCACATTTCGTAATCTCGCCCACCGCAGGGAGCCCTTTGACAACCAGCCGGCGCTCTAAGTGCAATGCGGTAAACAAGAATAGGACAAGTCCTGTGCATAGGATCGGAACAACGAACGTATCCGAATCCACAGACCACTCCCAGGCAGCCGGGTGGTTTACAGCGGGGTTTGAGGGGAGATATCGGATGGCCAGGGGGTCGGAATCCTCGAGGCTGACCGCTAAATGATGCGGCACTAACTCGTCCCCCACGAAGAGTACTCCGTTGACTGCGAAAGTATAACTAACTCTGGTTTTCATCGAGCGGCTCGATGACCATACTCGCCTGATTTGTCCGACGGTTGTTCTGCCGTCGCGGCGCAATGCAGCTCTGTGGAGCAGATGTTGTACTCGGTCGACTCCGATCCAGAGGGTCAAAACAATCCCGAGCGCAAACATGACCACAGCTGCTATAGCCATCCGGTTTCCATTTTTCGATAGACGCACTTTTCGCGGCAATGGGCCAGTGAGCTCGCGTGGGATAGATGCTAAGTCGATCGAAGAAAAATCACGATCCATTTTTTGTCTCCCGGTCACTCAGCAGCAATCGCCCATATTGTGGCCGTGCAGCCTCCAATGCCTCCATAAAGTCCGGCATAGACCTTTTTCAAATCCTCATCCGCCTTCTCATCGTTTTTCGCCGCCGGTCAAAAACCTTCCGTGGCGAGTTCATCCTATCCCACCCTCCGCAACAGAGGCGAAGGATAAGGCACCCAAGTCTATGGGCAAGTCTAGGCACCTGACACCCTCCTCATCTCTTCGAGATGTGGGGCACCTGCCGTTTAGAAATAGTGTTCTCAGGTTGTTGGTTTACGCAATACCCAGGTCGTCATGCAGCGGGTGTTTTGGACGATGGTGGTTTTGATTGGATCGACCAACTCGACGCGGCGCTGGCGAGTGTGGGCGAGCAGCGTTGGTTCGTCTACGAGGAACCAATGGGAGTTGCCGACACGGTACCTGCCGTCGGGAAGAAGTTCGAAGTCCATACCGATGCGCGAGGCTAGACGACAGAAGAGCAGGCCGCCGGGTTTGAGGACGCGCCAAAGTTCGTTGAGCATGGCGAGGAAGTGTTCGCCAGAGCGGGCGAAGTGCAGGACTGCGCTGCAGATCACCACATCGGCAATGGCATCGGGAAATGGCATTTGTTCGACAGGGGCGACGCAGAAATTTTCTGAAGGGGATGGATTGCCGAGTGAGGCAGCGAGCCTTCGCACCTGTTCAACAGCATGCGAATCTGTGTCGACGGCGAATACGTGGCAGCCCTCGCGCAACAGATAGACGAGATTCCGCCCGGCACCGCAGCCGGCGTCGAGCACGGTCATGGCGGGGGTTATGTTTCCGCGAAGGAGCTGATCGAATAAGTAGATGTCGATGTGGCCGAATTGCTCTTGAATGGTCACGTTGCGAGCCGGCTTCCGATTGGATTATTTCAAGTGAAAAGGCAGGTGCTCAATTGGCAGTGAAGATCAGGAAGTAGTCCTGGCCATCGTCCTTGGTGAAGTCGTATTTGCCGATGCGATGGTAGCCGGCCTGAGCCATTTCGCGCTCTACAACGCCCGGCATAATGCCGTGGTCTGTGCCGTTGCCATTGCGATCGATGATGCCGATTTTTGCGGCTGGCTTCAGAGACGCACGGAGGCGCTTCATGAGCGGGATGGGGTGCGCAAACTCGTGGTACGTCTTGAGGATCAGCACGGCGTCGACGCTCGATGGGGGAAGCCTGGTGTCGTCCACTTCGCCGAGGATTGTGTGCACGTTGGCGAGGTTCTGTTTGGCGGCGCGGATCTTGATGTAGTCGACAGCGTCGGGATTGATGTCTTCAGCGTAGACCTGGCCCGAAGGGCTGACGCGCGCGGCGGCACGCACGGTGAACCAGCCTGAGCCTGCTCCGATGTCGGCGACGGATTTGCCGGGCGCGACTTCCAGGAGGTCCATCACTCGATCAATGTGAAGCTTCTGGTCGCGATCGGCGTACTCGAAGATGGAGAGATCGCCTTGGTAGGGAGTGCTGGTGGAGCGCTGCTGTTGCGATTGTTGGGTTGTCTGCGCGGGTTGGGCAGGCGGTGCGAGGAGTGAGAAGAGGACGGCGAGAAGAGCTAATGATTTGGCGGGGAGGGAAGCCATGGAGAACCTCAGGCGAGCTAGGGGGATTGTATCGCTGCCAGCGCCGGTGAGGTCTTGGAGACGGCTGGCATTCTCGATCGAGGCGCCTGCTACCCCAGCAATCCCGCTCATCGCGACACAGCTGCGATGAACGGGGCACAGAGGTGACATCTCGTATTGCCTATTTGACGGACGGTGTGGGCCACGTGGTTATTCCGCCGTGGTGGTAGGCGAGGTTGCCGATATGGCCTGCGCGGGCGGCGGCGATTCCTGTTTCGACGGGGGCGTTTGGTTCTTTGCGTGTCTGGATGCAGTTGAAGAAGTTCCGCATGTGAGTGTTGGTGCCGTCTTCGAAGCTCTGCTCTTTGAGCGTGGGATTTCGTTCATCTTTGACGCCTTCGCGGAAGATGCTCATGCCGGAACGGTTGAGCTTGAGGGTGGCCTCGGTTCCGCGAAACTCGAGACCGCCGTCGTCGATGGATGAGCTCATCATGCCTTCGTAGACGACGTCGAAGTCGGGATAGCGGAAGGCGGCCTGAATGGTGTCGGGGCAGTCCCATTGTTTGAATACGCGTTTGTCACCGAGCATGAAGGCGGTGCTGGGCACGTCTGATTTCATAGCCCATTGCACCACGTCGATCCAATGCGTGAACAAGTCTGTCATGGCGCCGCCGCCGAAGTTCCAGAACCAGCGCCAGCGATGATATTTCTCGGGAGTGTAGGGCTGGTCAGGCGCGCCGCCGAGCCACTGCTTCCAGTCGAGCTGCGCTGGGTCGATCGGTTTCGGAATCCAGTTCGTTCCGTAGTTCTGCCACCAGTAGGTGCGCACCTGGGTGATCTGGCCGAGAGCGCCGCCCTGGATCAAGTCGACCGCATTGCGGAAGTGAGACCAGCTGCGCTGCTGCATGCCGCACTGGAGGATCTGCTTGCTTGAGCGGACGCTCTTGCGGAGAGCTTCGCCTTCTTCGAGCGTATGTGTCACCGGTTTTTCAAGGTAGACGTCTTTGCCGGCGGCGATTGCTGCGACAGCGATTCGAACATGCCAGTGGTCCGGCGTTGCGATGATGACGGCATCGATGCTCTTGTCGTCGAGGACCTGGTTGTAATCCATGCATGTGGTCGCGCTGGTAGCGCTGGCGCGGGTTTTTACTTCGTCGCGGTGCGGAGCGTAGACATCGCTTACGGAGACGATCTCGAATGGGAAGCCGGTTTTCTCAGCTGAGTCGAGGAGGCCTCGCATGCGGCCGCCGGCGCCGATTACGCCGATGCGGAGACGATCACTTGCTCCGAAAACTCTTGTGGAGGCGAGGGCGGTGAGTCCACCAGCGATGAGGAAGGTGCGGCGATCGGGCGTGTAGGCCATGGGGCTCCTGTCGATTTGTCAGTCGGAAGGATGGTAACAAAAGAGCAGGGAACAAGGGGACCAGGGACCAAGGGACCGTGGGAACAAGGGGACGTAGGGACAAAGGGATCGAATGACCGAGTGATCAGGGACGTGGGGAATTTGTACCGATTCAGCAGCGAAAATGACCGGTTCATAAAACGACCGAAGATTCTGAAGATTTTCGCGATGTGCGTAATCGAATGAAGTGACATCGTGGTGACGCGAGGATGACAAGTGGTTGTACGCAGAGCCCTAGCATCCGTGATGTAAGCGCTGTGGAGGTCTCTCGCCGGTGACGGTGCGGAAGACGGTTGCCGGTGTCGGTTGTGTCGTGCCTGCCTGCTCGATCCAAGTGCTTGAAATTTTTGGTGCTTGAAATTTTGCAGATAAGGAACGACTGTGAAACCTGAAACGACCTTCCCCTCACTGTTTCTCTTGCTTGCCCTGGCGTCGATGGACTTCAGCGCGCAGGCGCAAGGGAACAACAACTACACACAGACGAATCTCGTTTCGAACGTGCCCGGGTTGGCACTGACCAAGGATGATGATCTGGCGCATCCCTGGGGAATGGCTGTATCGGCCAACCATGCGTTTCGCATTTCTGCTTTTTTGAAAGGGAAATTCAAAAGCTACGATGCGAACGGGATCGCGCAAGACCCGCGGGGGGTGATTGGAGTGCCGCAAGGCGTAACGGCTCAGGCCAATCCCACTGGCGTGGCGGCCGACACCACGGGCCAGTTCATTTCGAACGAGAGTCCGCTTCCGCTGCCGTTTCTGTTTGCGACGACGCAGGGAACGATTTCCGGCGAGTATGCGGATGATCGGGGCGATATCAAGACAACGACGATTCTGCTGGTCGATCACGGCGCGCAGGGAGCCGAGTATACGGGGCTTGCGGTGCTCGCGCCGGATTGCTGTGCGCCGTATCTCGCGGTAGCGGATTTTCATCGGCGATTTGTAGAGACGTTCACCGCATTTTTCGATCCGCTGGGCACGCTGGGGAATTTCACTGATCCCAATTTGCCCGCTGGATACTCGCCATGGAATTTGCAGGTGGTTGGGAACCAGGTGTTTGTTGCGTATGCGCTGCAGGATGCGACGCAGCAGAATCCGCTGCCAGGGGCGGGTAACGGCATCGTGGATATCTACGACCTGGAAGGAAATTTTGTAAAGAGATTCGCTACGAATGGACCCCTGAATGTGCCGACAGCAATTGTGAAGGCCAGTGCAAACTTCGGCGCGTTTTCGAATGACATTTTGATTGGCAATTTCGGGGATGGTGCGATCAATGCATTCGATCCGAACACGGGGCAGTTTCTGGGATCGCTGAAGGACGGAAACGGAAGCCAGATCGCGAATCAGCAACTGCACAGCCTGGTTTTCGGCGATGGGAGTGCAGGAAGCGCCGATACGCTTTATCTGACAGCGGCTCCGGCGGGCGGAACGAGCGGCATTTTTGCGGCGGTTGTGGTGAATACTTCGGGAGCGGGGCCGGATTTTGCGCTGAGCTCCGATCGACAGAGCGTGACGGTGGCACCGGGTCAGGTTGCGGATTTTTCCGTCAAGGCTCTGCCAGTGGGGAACTATCGCGGGACGTTTTCTTTCTCGTGCACCACACCGGCTACGGTGACGTGCAATGTGAGTTCGGTGTCGATGGATCCTGCGACGGGTGCGGCAGTAGTTGCAGTAACGGCGACGGCATCGCGTGCGGCAGGGGCAAATGCGGTGGCGGCAGTTCTTCTGCCGGGATTTCTGCTGGCGGGAATTGGATGGCGAAGGCGGAGGCTGCTTTCGCGGTTCATGGTCCTGGCGGGAATTGGGTTATTGGGGCTTTCGGCGGTGGGGATGAGTGGGTGCGGCGGAGGCGGCGCCAAGATGAATCCGGGGCCGACGGCACAGGCGTTCAGTGTGACGGCGACTTCGGGTTCGGTGTCGCATACGACGACGTTGACGTTGAACGTCCAGTAAAGAGGCTTGGTTCCTCAGAGGCCGTCCCGACTGGATGTCGGGGCGGCTCTTTTTTGTGGGTGCAGTGTTTCTGTGTATGTGTCCTGAACTACCTGCGTATTCCTTGTCGATGCCCGGAGCGTGATCCCAATCACAGATTGGCAAGAATGGATGGGCGGATACTCAGTTCGGACGCATGAAGCATCTTCTTCAAATCGTGGCATTCGCGGTGGTGGCTCTTTTAGCTGTGCCACCTGCCCTTGCGGAGAGCATATGCACTGCGGCGTCTAAACAATCCGAAAGCATGGAATGCTGCGACGTGGACCACGTGAGCGCGCTTAGCGCGCTGCCGGATGTGGTTCAGGACTGCGATGAAGGATGTTGCTCGGTAGCTCCGCAAAAGGTCCCGACTTCGGCGGTTCCAGACAAGTTCAAGACTGACTCATCTGGGCCGGACACTTCTGTTTCGATCGCGAGCCCGACGATGCATCCCCCGCACGCAGTGTCTGCTCCGCTTGTGGCCGCAACCGGGCGAGCAGAGGACCTGCCAGTGCTGCTGCATACTCTTCGCATCTAGAAATCCCTTTGTGAGCCACTGACTTGCGCCGCCTGCGAGGCGAGCGCGTGTTCCTCTGACCTGTAACGCACAAGGAGATTTCAAATGAAACGTATCGTTTTTGTTTTCCTCGCTGTTCTCGCCCTCACTGTTCCGAGCTTTTCCGCTGAGCAGCTTACACCGGCGCAACTCGCTTCCCTTGTCGCGAGTGCCAGGACCACGGCGGACCACGTTCGGATTGCTGAGTATTATGGGGCGCAAGCTGACAGACTTGACGCGCAGTCGAATGACCACGCCAAAATGGCGGCTACTTTCAGAGCCAATCCGACTACCAATAATGAGAAGCGTGTTCGTGAAACGGTGAATCACTGCGAGTACCTGGCGCAGACGCTGAAAGCCAGGTCGGAGAAGGCAAGGGCTCTTGCTGATGAGCACGAGCAGATGAGCAAGGCCGCAGGATTGAGGTAAGAAGATGTCGACGCCTTGGGGTTGTGGTCCGGTTCTCGCTGAATCACAGCCCTGGCCGAGATTTTTTCTATGGATTTGAGGACTGGCGGGCGGGAAGGCCTTGCGAATCGGATAGATACCGATATTGCAGATGTGGGGCAGTTCTTGACATGGCTGCGGCTGCGCATTTCTTATCTCAAGTAGGCCTTCTGTTGGAAGTGGGGTGGGGTGTGCGCGGCTCGTGAGTCGCAGATTCCGTCGGAATTCCGAGAGCGGGCCGTGTCGAACAGGAAGCAAAAAGTGAGCTTGGTCACTGGTGATGACGGTGGCAGAGAGATAGAGTGATTCTGCCGGTCAAAGTGGTGATTTCATGCTCCGTAGCCCGAGCCGGACGTATGAGGAGGCTGGGCCGATTCCCGGAGACAAACCTACTGAACGGGCATCCGCCTCCGAGGCGGAAGTGCCAGCGACCTGAATGATTGGGGATTCGGGGCGCGAGTAAAGGATGAGAGTGACGACGAGTTTGGCATTATTGGCGGCAGCGCCCGCCGGGGGCGGAGGCCTGATTGGCATGCTTCCGCTCTTATTATTGATTCCCCTGATGTATTTCGTGATGATCCGGCCGCAGCAGAAACGCCAGAAGCAGTGGCAGGAGATGCTGGGGGGGATCAAGACGGGGGACAGGGTGACGACGTCGGGCGGGATTCGCGGGGTGATTCTCTCGATCAAGGACGATGCGATCATCATTCGCGTGGCGCCGGACAACATCAAGATCGAGGTTGCAAAAAGTGCGATTGCGTCAGTGACGACGCAGGAAGCGCCGGGGGCTTGAAGTTCGTTTATCCCAAATCTCAAAAGCGAGATGCGGGGCACCCGCACAGAACTGGAATTCCGGCGAAGGGAAATTGGGGAAGTAGAGAATTGGACCGATGAAGAAGAATCTGAAGCAAAAAGTTGTCATCATTTTCGGGGTGCTGGTCGTTTTCCTGTACGGCGCATTTTTTGGATTCGATCCGCCGAACCTGAGCGGCAACGACTCGATGCTGAAAAAGCTGACTCGGCACATCCACCTGGGACTCGATCTGCAGGGCGGCGTGCACCTGATTCTGCAGGTGCAGGTGAAAGAGGCCGTTAACACGGAGACCGACAACACGGCCGCGCGGATCGAGCAAGACCTGAAGGCAGCCAAGGTCGTGTATTCGCAGGTCTTGAAGCCGTTTCCGTTGAGCCGGCCAGATGATCCAAATGCAAAGCCGGAAATCATCCGCATTGAGGGTGTGAATGCGGCGCAGGCGAGTGCAGCCCGGACGGTGCTGGATAACAAGTACTCGAACGAGTACGACATTGCCGGTGGCGGCGCGGACGGCAGTTTCACGGTGACGATGAAGCCGAATATCGAGAAGGCTCTCGATGACCGGACAGTGCAGAACACGATCGAGGTTATCCGGGATCGCGTGGATACGCTGGGTGTGGCAGAGCCGGTGATTCAACAGTACGGCCTTGGCGACAACCAGATTCTGGTGGAACTGCCGGGCATCTCGGACATCGACCGGGTAAGGACGCTGATTACATCGACAGCGCGTCTTGAGATCCACGCGGTTGAGGGCGGGCCCTATCCGGATGAGCAGGCGGCACTGGCGAGCGTAAGCGGTAACCTGCCGCCGGATGAAGAGCTTTTGCACGGGTCCGCATCGATGGGCAATGGATCGGACTCGGACAGCGTCTACATCCTGAAGAGGGTGGCCATCGTTTCGGGTACGGAATTCCGATCGGCGGATCCGGGGACGGACACGAACACTGGACAGCGGACGGTGCACTTTACGCTGACGAACGAAGCAGGCGACAAGTTCTGGGAGTACACGAGCGCGAACGTCGGGCACAGCATGGCTGTGGTGCTGGGCGGACGCGTGAAGGAAGTGGCAAATATCGAGAGCGCAATCCGGGATTCTGGTGAGATACGCGGGAGCTTCTCGCAGGATGAGGTTGCAATTCTCTCGAAGATGCTGCGGACAGGCGCGCTGCCGGCCTCGATCAACTACCTCGAGGACCGCACGGTGGGCGCTTCGCTTGGGGCGGATTCGATCAGGCAGGGAGTGACGGCCGCCGTTGTGGGCGTGCTGCTGGTAATGGTTTTCATGCTGGTGTATTACAAGGGGTCGGGAATCAATGCGGATCTTGCGTTGTTCCTGAACCTGATCATCCTGCTTGGATTCATGGGGTTCTCGGGCGCGACCTTGACGTTGCCGGGAATTGCCGGCGTGATCCTGACGATCGGTATGGGCGTTGATTCCAACGTGCTGATCTTCGAGCGCATTCGCGAAGAGATGAAGGCAGGGAAGGCGCCGTCAGCGGCAGTGGACCAGGGATTCGCACACGCTTGGACGACGATTCTGGATACGCACGTGACGACGATCGTCTCAGCGGCGATTCTGTTCCTTTTCGGCAGCGGCCCGGTGAAGGGATTTGCAGTGACGCTGACGTTCGGTCTGGCGGCGAACCTGTTTACGGCGGTTTACGTGTCGCGTGTGATTTTCGACACGCACGTGAACAATCTGAAGGCGGGCGAGGTCGTTTCGATTTAGAGACAGGGAACAAGGGACCGAGGGAACAAGCGGACTAGGGAACAGGGGACGGAGCGGCAAGGGCCGAAGGAACAAGCGAACGAGAGCTGAGGAGTTTTGAGGCTTGTTCGCTACTACGAGGAAGGCAGAGAACCAGTGGAATTCTTTCATCAGGTAAATGTCGACTGGCTGGGAAAAAAGTGGTATTTCCTTGCCTTTTCATTGATTTTCAGTGTTGCGGGTGTCATCTCGATGGCAGTGCACTGGTCGCATCCGGTGGGGGGACGTCGCAGTCCTGTGCCATTAGGAGTGGACTTCAGGGGCGGTACGCAGGTCGAGGTGCAGTTCAAGCAGACGCCGGACATCGAGCAGATCCGGCAAGCGACTGCGGCAGCGGGGATTCAGGACGCGAGCATCGTGAACTATGACATTCCGAGCCACAATGAGGTGCTGATCAGCCTGCCGGAGCAGCACGCCGAGTCCTCTCTGGATACGGGAAGAGAGCAGATTCATAGTGCGCTGACCAACAAGTTTGGCGGGAACGCGTTTGAAATCCGCAATGTGCAGGTGGTCGGGCCGACGGTGGGTAAGCAGTTGGAAAAGCAGGCGCTGATGGCGACATTGTGGTCCCTGCTTGGAATGCTGGTCTATCTTTGGTTCCGGTTTCAATTGATTTATGGCGTAGCCGCTGTGATCGCCTGCTTCCATGACACGCTGATCACGGTGGGGGCATTCGCCATTCTGGATTCAATTGGCATCAAAGGAATGGAGATCAACCTGACGGTGATTGCGGCAATTCTGACGCTGGTTGGCTACTCCATGAACGATACGATCGTGGTTTTTGATCGCATCCGGGAAAATCTGAGACTTAGCCGGCGGGAGTCACTGCCGGATGTGGTGAACAGGAGCATCAACCAGACGCTGAGCCGGACGGTGTTGACGTCGGGTCTGACGTTTCTGACGGTGCTTTCGTTGTTCGTGTACGGCGGGCCGGTTCTGAGAGGATTCTCGTTTGCGCTGGTGGTTGGAATTCTGATTGGAACGTACTCGTCGATTGCGATTGCGGCACCGATGCTGGTGGCATATCAGGAGTGGCGAGCGGGAAGCACCAAGGCCGCAGCGGCGTTGCCGGCGGCGAAGCGGTCAAGGGTTTGAGGTTTGGGTTTAATCTCTGAGGTTTAGGGACAAAGTATTGTTTTTGCAGCAACCTTTGCAGGTGCAGGGTAGTTCTGATATAGGTGGAGCACGCTTTCTGCGAGCGTTGGACGCAGCGGGAACATTTAAAGTTTCTGCGGTGTCTAAATAGAGGTAACGATACCCCGATTCGAGGCTGGCTATGTTTGAAGACTCCACATTTGAATCCGGCGGAAAGATCAAGAGCAAGAGCGGACGTTGGATGATGCTGACTTTTATCATCAACGGATCGATTCTGATTGCGATGATCCTCTACCCGCTCATTTACCCAGAGGCGTTGCCGAAGGCGATGATGCAGACACTGCTCGTCGCTCCCCCACCTCCGCCGCCGCCACCTCCACCGCCGCCTCCGGCAGAAGTTGTGCACGTAGTGCACGTTCAGTCTGAGATGATGAACAACCAGTTGACTGCTCCGACGAAGATTCCGAAGGACATCAAGATGGTGGCGGAGAAGGAAGCCCCTCCGAGTTCGTTTGGCGTCGCGGGTGCTGAAGGGCTGGGCGGCAGTTCGAGCGGCGTGATGGGTAGCGTTTTCGGCAGCGGTTCTGGGCCGAAAGTCGCAGCGGCCCCTCCAAAGAAGGTGAACATTTCAGCCGGTGTGGCAACCGGTATGTTGATCCAGAAGACTCAGCCGGTATATCCGCCGATCGCCAAAGCGGCGCGCGTCTCCGGTACTGTGGTGATTCAGGCGACGATTTCCAAGTCAGGCACGATTGAAAACCTCAAGGTGATCAGCGGTCCGGCGATGTTGCAGCAGTCAGCCCTGGACGCGGTGAGAAGCTGGCGCTATCGGCCTTACCTGCTTAACAATGACCCCGTTGAGGTGGAGACCACAATCAACGTGATCTTCACGCTGGGCGGCTAGACAAGTCTTAGGCTCTTTTCCCAACGGAAAAGGGCCTTGTTTTTGACCCGAATGCGAATCCGAACAGGAGCCGCATTCCCAATCGCAGTTTCTTAATCGCAAAACCGGGGGAACCTGAAATCCGAAAGCGATGCTCCTGCTGGCCGACTCCAGCCTCTATCGGAGTGCGACGGCGGGAGAGAAGCTGCAACGGACTTAGATTTTCTGATTTTGCCTCGATCCGTTGACACGGATAGTTTCAGATCACAAACTCCTTAGGAGGAACGATTCAAGTGATTCTCGCTCAGTTCGCACATTTCGCTTCGCATACGGTCAACAGCCTGGCCCTCTTCTTTCAGGAGGGAGAGCAGACAGTCAGCTTCAGCCCGCTTGGGTTGTGGCAACACATGGGATGGTTGGCACGCGCAGTTGCCATTCTTCTCTTTATTGAGTCGATCTGGTCTCTGGCTGTGATGATCGACCGGTACCTTTACTTCTCAGCCGCCCGCAAACAGTCGCGTGAGTTTGCACCGAAAGTTGCCGGCGCGCTGAAGGACAGCAAACTGGAAGAAGCGATCAAGATCGCCGATCGCAACAAGAAGTCGCATCTCGCCGAGGTCGTGACTGCCGGCCTGCAGGAGTTTCGTGCGTCCGGCGGCGTTGCGAGTGAGGCGACGATCGAGAGTTCGGGCCGCGCCCTGGAACGCGCCGAAGCGATCGTTCACGCCAAGCTGAAGAGGGGCCTCGCTGTGTTGGCCACGATCGGCTCTACCGCACCCTTCGTTGGACTGTTCGGAACGGTCGTCGGCATTTTGAACGCCTTCCAGCAGATCGCTACGCAGAAGACTTCGGGTATCGGCGCAGTTGCCGGCGGTATTTCGGAAGCCCTGGTGACGACGGCATTCGGTCTGCTTGTGGCCATTCCCGCCGTTATGGCATTCAACTACTTCACCGGCCGCGTTGAGGCGTTCGATGTCGAGATGGATAACTCCTCGAGCGAACTCATCGACTACTTCATCAAGCAGAGCAGACGGTAAACGAGTCCAGCAGCCGAGCGAGAAACTTAAAGGGCAGGAGCGCGACAAGCTCTCCTGCCCGGAATTTCCCGTCAGGGCTGGAGCAATTAGGGTAAAGCCGGACGTTTTGCTGTAAACGAATTCACAGGCACGGAGCCGATTATGGGTGTTGCGGTTCGGAACGAAGGAAGCAAGGTCAATTCAAACATCAACGTCACTCCCATGGTGGACGTGATGCTGGTGCTACTGATCATCTTCATGGTTATCACCCCGATGTTGCAGAACAAGGTCGCTGTCGATATGGCCAAGGTGGAGAATCCCACGCCTATGCCGGACGCAGACAAGGAAGACGCAATCGTCGTGGCGATCACGCGTGACGGCGGTGTATTCCTGGGCCAGAACAAGGTAGCGACGTCGGAGTTGGGTGCGAAGGTTCGTGAAAAGCTGGCGGATACGCCGGGAAAACAGATCTTCGTTCGGGCAGATGCAAGAGCGCAGTTCCGCGGGGTCGAAGATGCGATCGATGCGGTGCGCACTGCTGGCGTTGATGAGGTAGGCCTTCTGACGCAAAAGCGTGAAGGACCTGGCGGCGGCGCTGCCGAGTAGGCACAGAGTTTAAGAAGGATAAACTTAACCGATTGCAACAATCGAGGAGTTCTAAGCCATGGCAATGACATCTGGGAGCAGCGGTGGCGGCGCGATGGGTGACATCAATGTCACCCCGATGATCGACATTCTTCTGGTTTTGTTGATCATCTTTATGGTGATCGTGCCGGTTACGCCCAAGGGCCTGGACGCCCTGGTACCGCAGCCGCCTAAGAATCCCCAGCAGCAGCCGCCACAGAACGATCGGACGATTGTGGTGCAGGTGGGATATCGTCCCGGCGCGGCCCCGATCTACAAGATCAATGAGACTGAGCTCAACAAAGGCGATCTGCTGCCAAGGTTGACTGAGATTTATGCGAACCGCGCAGAGCGGGTCATGTTCGTGAGGGGCGACGACGATTTGAACTTCGCCTATATCGCGGAGGTGATCGACATTGCGAAGGCGGCGAACGTAGATCATATCGGTCTGATGACGCCGAAGATCATGGCCGGCCAGTAATCGGGCAGCCTGCCAAAGATACTCCCCGACGGGAAGAAAGGGGAACCTGATATGACTGCTATGACTGGAAGAGAGCGCATGACATCGGAGATGAATGTAACTCCGATGATTGATGTTCTGCTGGTGCTACTGGTCATCTTCATGATCATCGTTCCCGCGATTCCTCGAGGAGAGGCTGCGGCGGTTCCGCATCCTGCAACGGGTATTGGAGGAGGCGCAGACGCGGTCGTGCTGGAGGTTCTAAAGGGCGGCGCAAACACGGTAGAGTTTCGTATCAACGAGCAGGCAGTCGCGCGGGGGGAACTACAGGCGCGGCTTTCTGCTATCTACGCTAATCGTGCCCAGCGGGTTTTATTTCTGAAAGGCGACGACACGCTCAGCTTCACGCAGATGGCCGAGGTAATCGATATTGGCCATGCAGCAGGTATCGATCAGATTGGTCTGATGACGCCTGGTGTAGTGGCTGGACGATAGATTCGATTCGGTTAAAGAACACAGTGGGCTTGACGGTAGTAGGAGTACAATTTGGCCATCCTGGATTCGGATTCTCCCGCCCGGAACCAGATGCATGATTTTCAGGTGCGCAATTGCGACGCACGATCTGAAGGAGAAGAAAACGAACATGAATGGACCCGCACGTATTACGGCGCTCACGGTTGCGTTGGCCGGCATGGTGCTTTCCATGGGCGGGTGCAACCGCCTGCAAGCCCGTGATCAGTTGAATAAGGGAGTGGAATCCTACAAATCCGCCCGCTACGAAGAGGCGATCGGGCACTTCCAGAAAGCTACTGAACTGGATCCCAGCTTGCCAATGGCGAAGAGTTATCTTGCAACCGCACTTGCGCAAAACGTGGTTCCGGGCCTGACCACCCCCGACAATCTGAAGAGTGCGCAGCAGGCGATCAGCATCTTCCAGGAGGTTCTGGACAAGGAACCCAAGGATGTGAACAGCCTCAAAAACATCGCGTCTATCTACTTCAGCATCAAGCAATTCGACAAGGCGAAGGATTACCAGAAGAAGGTTCTGGATGCTGATCCGAAGGATCCTGAAGCGGCATACACAATTGGCGTGATCGACTGGACGTTGGCGCACGAGAATACGCTGAAGGCACTTGCCACGGTCAACATGAATGACGACGGCGAAGGCAATGCCAAGGCACCGAAGAAGGTTCTGGAGCAGATCAAGCAGCAGAACGAACCACTGGTGACCGAAGGGCTCCAGTATCTGAACCAGGCGCTTGCGAATCGGTCGAATTACGATGAAGCGATGTCGTACTTGAACCTGATTTACCGGCGCAAGGCGGACGTCGACTATACCGATCCGAACACGGTGAAGGCCGATGTGGCTGCTGCGAAAGATTGGAGTTCCAAAGCCATGGGTACGCGTAAAGTGAACGAGGCCAAGAAGGAAAAGGGGCCTGGCGGCATCACCATGGATTCGAGCGGCAATTTCAAATAGTCGATTGAAACTTAGTTCGACTTCAGACAAATACGGCCTCCGCGTAAGCGGAGGCCGTTCTGCGTCGGAGCACTCCGAGTCATGAAAGTTGGAGAATAGTTCGGCGGCTCGGACTGCAAATGAACCTAGGAACGCCTGCCCTGCTGCTGTTGCCGGATAAGAATGCTGTGCAGCAAATCAAGGCCCGAGAGAGCAGGGCGATGGAGTCAAGCGAACGGGTGATTGCTTGTAAGTCGAGACTTTATTTGGCGCCTTGTTTGAGGATTTGTTCGGCGAAGTAGTTGCGGACCTTGGAGTCGTCGCGAAGCATTTCGACGTAAGCCTGACGAAGAAGCTGTGCGTGGCTTTCGCGGAGGCCCTGACGTATGGCTTGCTGGACACTTGGATTGTTCAGCTCACGCTGCCCAGCGGGCTCGCGCGAGATGAGCTTGTAGATCGCATAGCCGATTGCATGCTGGCTAGGGCCGGCGCCACCATAGACGGGCAGTACGTCGGTGACCTGGCCAGGCTTCAGCTTCTGGATGGCACCGAAGGCGGCAGGATCACGCTGCTGCAGTTGCGATTCAGCGATGAACCCCATGTCACCGGCATTCGAGTTGGTGTTGGGATCCTCAGAGAAGTTTACAGCGAGCGTGCCAAAATCCTGCCCGGTGGTCAGGCTGGTACGGACTGATTGAATCTTCTTGCGGGCGTCTGCGTCGGTGGCGTTCCTGGCATTCGGCACACTGGTCTGCTGTTGGCCATTGGTCACGACAATCCACGCCAAGTGATAATTAGGTTCGATTACGTTGTATTCGGATTTGTGAGTGTTGTAGTAGGTAGTGATGTCGGCGTCAGTGATGTTGATCTTCGATTCGATCTCTTTATTGATCAGCTTGGTGGACGTGAGCTGACGGCGGATTTGCTGCTTTAAGTCGTCCAATGTCATGCTCTGCTGCTTCAGCTTCTTGTCGAATTCCTCCTGGGTGTATGCAACCTTCAACTCAGTGAGCTTAGCGTTTACATCCTCGTCGGAAGCGGCAAGATTCAATTTTGCGGCGCGTTGATCGAGGATCTCCTCGTCAATCATCTGGCGCAGCAGATTCAGGCGAACAATGTTGGCCTGTTCAGGACTGGGCGCCTGGGGCGCTTCGCCTTGTGACGCCGCGTAGTTGTTATAGCCCTTATCGAGGTCGGAACGGGAGATGTCTTTTCCGTTCACGGTAGCCATAACGTCGGGCGATGGGGCGGGCTTGCAGCCTGAGAAAGCAATCAAAAGAAGAGTGCTCGAGAACGCCAGCGCAAGCGGCTTGGAGCGCTTGAAAAAGGAACCTTCGACTTGCAACCTTGAATCTCCTCGGGAGCCTGCCGTCTCTCCGGTATTACAGGATAAATCCCGCGATCCGGTTTTGCTTAGGGCAGATCCTCATTTAGGGCTGGTTCACGCACTGGCTCCAGAGCAAACAGCTTCTCAAACAGAAGCAGCCCCAGGTTATTTACCTTTTGCGGCAGGCTGTGCGGGCTTTGCAGGCGGTGGAGGTTCAATTCCAGCGGCACGCAACGCCCGGTCAATAACTATCCAAACCTGCTCGGCGGGCAGAGCGCCATTGATGCGCTCGCCGTCAACGAATACTGCGGGCGTTCCTTCGATGCCCAGCGATTCTGCTTCCTTGGCCGATGCGCGAACCTGCGCGTCATCCTGTTTTGCCATGCAGGCATCGAGCCTGGCGCTATCCAGTTTTGCGAGGGTGGCTTCCTGACGAGCGATGCGGTCGAGCGTGGCGAAGCTCTTCTGCGGGTTGCGGTCTTCGCCGCTCACTTCCTGTCCGTGCGCATGGATGTAGTCGACGAAATTCCAGTACGTATCCGGGTTCTGGGCCGCGATGCAGTTGGCATCGACAGCGGCGTGCATCGCCCAGGGGTGAATTTCGGTTAAGGGATCATCTTTGTAGATGAAACGAACCTTATCTTTGTAACGATCGAGGGTCTGCGGGAATAGGGACGTGTGCATGCGCGCGCAGTAGGGGCATTGCAGATCGTCGAAGTTAATGACGGTCACTTTTGCGTTTGGATTTCCGCGAATCGGCCGACCGGCGACGTCGATGTTAAAGACGGGATCTTTGGCGAGGTCGAAGGTCTCAAGGCGAGCGAGTTTTGTATTGTCGGACGAGATGAGGAAGCCGATTTCCTTTTTTGACGCGCCGTGAGCGAGCGTGATGGGAAGAGAGTCGTAGCCGGAGATTTGGCTCGGTTTACGCTGGCCGAGTGAAACGGAGACCTCAGGCGGGATCCCGAACTGGGAGCGAACCAGCACTTCAATGCGGCGGTTCAGGGCCGCATCGGGGGCGCCGGAAGCAGCAGACTGCGCCTTGCAGCCAACGACCAGGCTCAGAGCCAAAAGGCCGGTCAAAAAATGAACTCGCGACAAATCTATTTCCTCTTCTGCAAGGATATCCCAGCAAGCCTCGCGCGGGGCGCGGAATGGGCGGTTGCAAGGTTACTGTCTGGTGGACGGATCAGGAGCATAAAAGCAAGCAGGCAGGCGGCCGGGGAGGGTCTCAATAGGCTGGGGGAAGGTTGGCATCGTGAAAGACGGTGTTGGAACGGCGAATGTCCCCGACGGAGCCGAAGTTGGCGATGGTAAAGCTATATAAATATTGAGTTTCGTCGCGAACCGTACCCAGGGCGAAGCGCCGGTATCCGAGGCTGAGTCCGCAGCAGTTCCAGTTGTAGACGGTCTGGACGCCTGCGTACTGGAGAGCCTTGTTGACGAAGTCGTAACCACCGTTTGCGGCGATATTGAAGCCCGCGGCATTGGGTCGGCCATATTCGAAGAAGGGCTGAAGCTGCTGGCTCTGAATGAGGGAGGCAGCGCTGCCTTTTTCGTCGACGGCGTTCAGCAACGAATGACCGACGCCGATGGTGGTGCGGCCGCGGCTGTATCCGGCGAAGATGTTGTCGGCGTCGAGGCGCCCCGCCTTCGGGTCGTAGTCCATATCCCACTCGATGCGCAGATTGCTTACAGCTTCAAAGCGGAGACGCGAGATGAGTGGCGATAGATTGCGGGCGTTGGTGAGGAAAGCAATTCCCGTGAGGTCGAGAGTAGCGTCGGAGAGGTTGCGGCGGCCGGAGATGATGGCGCCCCCAAAATCGGAGTTGAGGAAGTATTTCTGGGCAATTTGCCATGAAGCCCATTCGCGTGGCCCGGTCTGGCATTTGCCGTCGGCCTGGTCGATATCGCTGCACGGCTGCGCATTCAGAGCGCGAGTGTAGAAGCGCTGCATGATGGAGTAACCGACCTCATTGGTGTTGGTTGCAATGTCCGATGGATCGATGAGCGGGACATTGCGAGCCTTCTGGCCGATCCCCCCTACGAAGCGGTAGGTCAGTTCGGGCTCGATGACGTGACGCAGGAGTCTGTGTCCCATGGTGAAATCACGCTCGAGCGCAGGGGGCCGGATGTCGAGGGAGGCTTCGGCATCACTTCGGCTCAGGGGATCGTGGCTGACAGTGGGTGTGCCGGCGTTGGCACCGGTCAGATCGGGAATCTGGCTGGTTGTATAGAAGGTGTGGCGCAGGGCAATTTCAGGGACGATGCTCCATCCTGCCGCGACGAGCGGAAGGGAGAGATGCGGGTAAAGGTCGAAACGGCCCATGTTGCGAACGTGAAAGTTGAATTCGGATCTGCCGAGATAGCTAAGCGATGAGGCGAGACGCCAGTAGAACGGAGACGCATGCAAAGGCTCATCGAGGACATCGAACCGCAGCGTGGGGAGGTGAAGGATGCGGACTTCATCGCCCTCGTTGGAACTGGCGAAGTTCTGCACGCGCTCGAGGTAGGCCGAGGGAACCAGTCCTTTATGCACGTGGGTGAGGGACATTGTGCTGTGCACCTGGGAACTGACGGCCTGCTGGTAGTTATCGTTGAAGACCAGTTTGTAAACGTAGCTGGAAAGGTACTCGATATTGGCGGCGGCGCGGGTGGAGGGCGTGAGATCGACGCGCCCGTCGGCCAATATATCTGCCCCACCCTGATCGATGAGTTGGGTGGACGGAGGAATCTTCACGCCGCGATCGATGAGAGCATTCCACCTCATTGTGAAGTGGTCGAGGCCAGGGCCCTTGTAGCGGAAATCTCCGTTGGGGGCGAAACCGCGCTTGCTGTAGTACTCGGTGCCGAGGACCATGTCCATGCTGCGGTTGAGGACGATGTAGACCTGTTCGCCGACGGTGAGGCCCTTGATGGTGGAGTTGCTGATGACGGGGATGAGAAAACCGGATTGGCGGCCCGTGAGTTCTACGGGATGACTGAGGTAGGGAAGATAGAGGATAGGCACGCCGAGGAGTTTGAAGTAGGAGTTTCGAGTTGTGGCCTTGTCGTTTTCGACGGTGATGGAGCGGGCAATGATCTGCCAATCGGGTTTGGGAATGCGGCAGTTCGTCATGGTGCCGTCGATGATCTTGAAGCTGTCCTCGCCGGTCTGCAGGAGGACTCTTGCGGAGAAGAGGAAGGGGTTCGCCGTTGAATAGACCACGGTGCGACCGGAACGACGAAGTCCGATGGATCCGTTCACGTCATAGAAACGAGCCGTGTGCATGCTGAGGCGCATGTCGCCATGAGATGCGGAGATGTAGGCATCGCTGGCACCGCCTGTGATCTTGAGATTTCCTTCGGCGTGCAATTCGCTCGTCGAGCGGTTGTAGCTGACTCTGTCGGCGCGAATGATGTAGTCGCGGTAGTAGATGATGACTCTGTCGGACAGCGTCAACGTTTCACCCTGCCATGTTTGGAGGCCCGCATCGATGCGGAATGGGACGCCGGTGGATGGAATGGGCTCGGGCTTTGCGACTGGAATTGCGTCCTGTCCGGGATCGTCGGGGAGGGTTGCATCCGAAGTTTTTGGAGCTGTTTTCTGAGAGGCAGGAGACTGTTGCGAAGGAGGTAACGGATTGGTCAACATCTGACTTGCAAGTTGCAAGTGACAGAGGGTCATCAGCGTGATAAACACGAAATTACGAGGATGCATCGAGGACCAAGGCCAGCATAGCAAATGCGAGTGCCATGTCCGGGCCTGCGGCGGAAAGAGCGCTCGCCGGAGGTTATTAGAAAATCAACTGCGCAGGTGATCTACGGAGTGCGCGGTAAACGAAGAATATTAGAAGGGAACGTAGAGTTTTGAGCACACTGCCTAGCTCGCCCACACCTCTGCCGACGTGGAAGCAGGAAGTCAATCGCCGCCTCGCTGAGCATAAGACTCGCAAAGGATTCTCAGTTGTTGATGAGGACGATTCGGCCGATCCGCATGGTTTGTCGAACAGCCGGGCGGCCGCTGCCGCTGCCCGGGTGGCTGCGCGTTATGCAAAGGCACCAAGCTATAGCGAACTTCAGGCGGCAGATGCGCGGGTTGCTGTGCGGGCAGCTGAAGCTGCGACACGCGCGGCAGTAGAGGCGCAGGTCGCGGCGCAGGCCGTGCTGGATCAGATTGAGACTGCGATCGAAGATCGAGAGCCGGAAGCGCAAACTTACGAACTTGCAGAGCAATCGTGGCAGGCAGAGGTGGCTGCGGATTCGGAGCCGGTGAATCATGGGGGTGTGGAGATTCGCTGGGAGCCGGACATGCCCCAGCGTTCGACGCAGGCCAAGGCTTACTCCTCGATTCAATACGAGTGGGGCGCGCAGGATCATTATGATTCTGCACCGGTGTACGAGGAGATCGAAGCGCAGGCGATACCTGCAAACCTGATCCAGTTTCCTCGGGAGATCATCGCGACACGGCGGATGCGGCCACGGCTGGGGGATGGTCCCGCCGAGGGCGAATCGCCTCAGCTGAGCATTTTTGAGGTCGATGCAAATATGGTATCGACCGAACCAATGGGGCAGAGCGTCGAGGCGGGCGATCCAGTATGGATTGGATCGAGCTGGCAGCAGATGCAGCTTGATGAGGAGCCCCAGGCGGAGCAACTTCCGGACTACTACGCGCTGGTTCCGGATGAGCACAAGCTGTACCAGGCGCCCTTCGGAAGGCGGATGATGGCGACCGTGGTAGATGCGGGACTGATTATGGGTCTCGTATTCGGTTCGATGTACCTGATAGCCTCGAACGTGGACAGCTTGCCGGGCAAGCACGCGTTTGAAGTTTGTGCGGTGTTGGCAGTGCTGGGTTTTGCGGCGCTGTATGAATGGTTCTTCCTGACCTATGCCAAGACCACGCCGGGGATGCGGTATGCGCAGCTGTCGCTGTGCACCTTTGACGAGCAAATGCTGACTCGGGGGCAAGTGAACGGGCGACTGAAGGCGATGCTGATCTCAGTGCTGCCGGTGGGGTTGGGGATGCTATGGTCGCTATTCGATGAAGACCAGATGAGCTGGCACGACCGGCTATCGAAGACGTATCTGCGGCTCAGCTGAAGGGGCAGGGAACAAGGGACAGAGGGAACAAGGGAACCAGAGAACAAGGGGACGAGAGAACGGGAATATTGGATTTGGACTCTCGACTCCGTCGTTTGGCAGTGGCCCTTGCAGAAAACTATAGCCAGCCCTTAGCGCGGGCAATGCGGGCAGCCTCCACACGATTTGAGGCGCCGAGCTTGCTGATGGCTTCCGAGAGATAGTTGCGGACGGTTCCTTCGGAGAGGTGAAGCTCGTCTGCGATCTCGGCGCTGGATTTGCCTTCTCCTGCGCGCCACAGGATTTGGCGCTCGCGTTCAGTAAGCGGGTCCGGCACAGAGTCCCACGCCTCAGCGGCCAAGTCTGGATCGATGACACGCATCCCTTGATGGACGCGGCGTACGGCGTCGGCCAGTTCGGCGGACGGCCGATCCTTGAGCAAGTAGCCTTTGGCACCAGAATCGAGGGCTCTTCGCAGGTAGCCAGGGCGGGCGAATGTCGTCAGGATGACCACCTTTGTCAGTGGGAAGCGGCTTTTGACTTCGCCGGCGAGAGTGAGGCCGGTCATCTCAGGCATTTCTATGTCGGTAACGAGGACGTCTGGTCTTTGTTTGGCGATCGCGGTGAGAGCTTCACGACCATTTGCGGCGCTGGCGCAGACGGTGATGTCGGGTTCCGTTTCGAGCAGGGCAGCGAGAGCGCCGCGAACCATCGCCTGGTCCTCTGCCAATACGACCTGGATTTTCTTCGTCATTTGACCCTAAACCGGTACATCGATGATGAGACGGGTTCCTTTATCGGAAGAGACCTGGAAACGACCGTCGAGTGATTCTACGCGTTCTCGCATTCCACGCAGACCGCTGCCTTCGGTGCGGATACCTCCGCGGCCATCGTCTTCGATCAGAAGAACGGTGCGATCGGCGGTCTGGTCAAGAGAGATTCGGCAATGGCTTGCGTGGGCATGGCGAACGATGTTGGTGATGGCTTCGCGCACGATGAGCGAGAGCACCGTTTCCTGAGCGGGGAGCAATTTGGGTGGTTTGGAGGCGCAGTCGAGAGTGACGCCTGCCGCATCAAGGGTGGCGCGGGCGCGATCGAGTTCGGCAGCCAATCCTTCAGCGCGATAGCCTCGGATGGCTTCTCTGACTTCGGCAAGGGCGGTGCGTGCGATGTGTTCAACTTCTGCCATCTCTTTTTGAGCGCGATCCGGATTCTGATGAAGTATCTTGCCGGCCAGTTCCGATTTCAAAACTACGACGGAGAGTGTATGCCCGAGGACGTCGTGGAGATCGCGCGCGATCCGTTCGCGTTCGGCGACTTTGGCGAGGTGCTCGATCTCTTCGTTTGCAAGCATGAGTTTCTGATTTGCTCTCATGCGCTGAGCGACCACGAGATTGCCTGAACCAACGAGAATCCCGAAAAATGCCGAGAATCCCCATGTCCAGGGATTGAGGTGAAGCAATAAACCTTCGGACATGAGGGCGACGAAGTTGAGAGCGAAGATGACAATGGAGGACGTGATGGATTCCGATATAAAGGGTGCGAAGGCGACGATGTAGATGAACATGCCTGACGCACCCGTATTCAGCGGGTAGTAGATGAGGCCGAGAACTCCCATTCCAGCAAGGCAGAGATAGGCGTTGCGCCGGGAGCTTGCATAGATGATGCCGGTATATAGAGCAACGAAGACCGCGTAGGCTGCGGCGAATTGAATCCAATATGGGCGCGAGTTGCGCTGGACCGGCTCAAAGAAGAAGAAGACCGAGTAGATGATCCAGATGAAATCGAACCAGCGACGGGAATGAGGGCGCATGCCGCCAAAGCCGCGTGCACGAGTGGCAGCGTCGGAGCGACGGATACTGCCGGCGAGCGATGGCGCGCAACCCTGCCGATCCGCGCGTGGGGAGTCGGACTGCGCGGAATCGGCCGGTTTGGAATCCAGGATGGTCATGCCTTGGCTTCGCTGCGGTTGAAGATGATCCACGCAGCTCCGAACATCACCAGAGTATATCCAGCAAGCGCCTGGAAGTGAGGCATCATACGGCCGGGCTCGGCTGCGCCGATGACGGAAAGTGCGAGTTGCGCCAGATGGTAAGTGGGCAGCGCCGGGGCCAGCCGCTGAAGCCAGTGGGGGAGGACCGAGATCGGCATCCAGAAGCCCGACGCGAAAGACATAGGGAGGTAGATCAGGTTGATGATGCCCGGAGCGGAGTTGGCGGGCACGAGGACTGAGATGAGCAATCCCATTGCGGCGAACGGGACTGAACCGAACAGATCTACCCCAATCAGGCGGAGCGACTCCATAAGCGTGACGTGTGCGCCGCCGAGGGTCAACGCCAATCCGATCAGCGCGACTTCGATGATGAGCGCGAAGGCTGCGCTGCTGACGATTTTGGCGGCGAGATATGCGAGCCGGGGCATCGGGCTTGCCTGCTTGAGTTCGAGCCAGCCCTGGGCACGCTCCATGGAGATGCCCATGCCGATACCGAACAGGCATGCGGAGACGACGCCCATGCACCCGTAGCTGGCCATCAGGTAGCGAGCGAACTCGGTATGGCGATTCGACACGCCGAAGAGGAGATAGAACATGATGGGAAAGCCGAGGACCGACAGCGAGAAGGCGCGGGTGCGCATCATCTTTACGAACTCATAGCGAATCTCTTTGGCGAAGATTCGAGCCACATATGGGAACGTTGATTGCGGAACGGGCAGGGCGATGGTGTTGGCGCTCATCGGGATCTCCTTCGAGGTTGGTTCTGGCGGTTCAGTTCTGGCTGGTGAGGGCGAGGAACGCGTCTTCAAGGGCGGGAGACAGGATCTCGAGGCCGCTCAGGGTTGGGTCGCGCCGAAGCATCTCGCGAACAACGTCTTCCGCGGCTTCGGCGGTCACGACCAATGCTTCGCGATCCTGCTTGACGTCGGAGACGGTAGGCAGGGCAGCGAGAAATACCGGATCGAGCTGGGTGACGCAGCGGATGCGACGGCCGGAGACGCGACGCCGGATTTCAGATGGAGTTCCTTCGCAGACTGTCTTGCCGCGATTGATGACAACCACGCGGTTGGCGAGAGCGTCGGCTTCCTCGAGGTAGTGAGTCGTCAGCAGGACCGTTTTTCCTGCGGCGGAGAGGGCGCGTACCTCGTCCCAGAGAGCGCGGCGGGACTCGATGTCCATGCCGGCGGTGGGCTCGTCGAGGAAGACAAGATCGGGGTTTCCGCATATGGCCAAGCCGAAAAGAGTGCGCTGCTTCTGGCCGCCCGACAGCTTTCCGAAGAGGCGATTCTCGAAACCCTCGAGCTTTGCGATCCGAATGACCTCTCTGGCTGCGAGCGGCTGAGGATAGTAGCAGCGGAAGAGATCGATAAGTTCGCTGACGCGGAGAACGTCGGGTACGCGCGCAACCTGTAGCATTGCCCCGATGTGCGTGCGGGCATCGGCGTCGCGCGGATCGCGTCCCAGCACGCGTACGCTTCCTGCGTCCGGCGCAATCAAGCCGAGCAGCAGCCGAATCGCGGTGGTCTTGCCAGCGCCGTTGGGGCCGAGGAGCGTGACTACCTCACCGGGGACCAGGCGAAACGAAAAGTTATCGAGGGCTGTGGTCTGGCCATATTTTTTGGTTACGGAGTGCAGACCAGCGATCGTGGGGTCGGAGCCAGGCCAGGCCCCGGAAGTTGGGGAAGCGTGCAAGGGATGTGCATGAAGCGTGGCCATCGATTCTCCTTCTTACAGCTGTGAACCAGCGTGCAAGAGAAGGATCGCGCGGCTGCGGAGAGAAACCCAGTAGGGAATGTCACGAATCGGAGGTGACAGATGTCATGCGAGGGAATCTGGAGAGATCGATGTGGCGCAAAAAGGGTGCGGCGGGCTTTGAAGCCCGCCGCTTTGTTGGCTTGTTGGTGTGGAGGAGCTAGAAGCGGAATCTGCCACCTAGCTCCAGAACGCGGTTGCTGAATACGGACGTGACCTGGCCGAAGTTGGCGTCCTTGCTGTTTGTGTTGACGCCACTGAACTGCGTCTTGTTGAAGGTATTGAAGGATTCGAAACGCAGTTCGACGTTCGGGCTGTTATCAGCTCCTGTGAAGCGAATGTTCTTCGTTAAGCTCAGGTTCCAATTGTTGAGACCGGGCCCGCGGACGTTGTCTTTTCCTGCCGCGCCGAAGCCCTGGTTAGGTCCGCCGAACCATGGTGCAACCGGATCGGTGTAGATGTTATCGGTCTTGCCATTGAACCAGGCAGCCTGGGTCTTGGGATATTTGACCTTTCCTACAAGATTCGGACGGTTCGAGGTGCCACCGCCGAGGCCGAGTGTATCGGTTCCGTTGTAACCAATGTTGATCGGAAGGCCGGTCTGGAAGACAGTGATGCCGGAAATTCCCCACCCGCCAGCGATAGTGCGATAGGCGGCGTTAGAGCTGTGCCTGGCGAACGGCAGTCCGTAGACATAGCTCACGTTGAAGATGTGCCGGCGATCGTATGAACCGGAGCCCTTACTGTAGGCGGGGTTGAACGGATTGTTGAGGGTGGCCAGGTCTACGCCAGGGGCACTATCCAGCAGGTGTGACCAGGTGTAGGCAACTTGAGAGGTAAGTCCCCATTTGTTCTCAAATCGTATACCGGTCTGCAGCGAGTGATAGTGTGAGTTGGTTTCGTTTTCTTCCTGGTTAATGTTTGCGAAACCGGGATGCTGACGCAGCTTGTTGGCCACGATCTGGGTGCTCTGGACGGCATATCGGTCAGAGTACGTCGGGTTCCAACTCGGATTTGTAGAAGGATTGAATGACCAATGAGGTGTTGAATTGACGGTTGACCAGTAATTGGTCGAGTCGTTTTTGAGCGGCAGAGTGTTGATCTGGCGGGTATTGTTTTGATCCCATCCGGAAGAACCGACATACTGCAGCGCCGCAACAACGGAAGGCATCATCTGACGCTGGAGACCCAAGCTCCAGTTCATGGTACCCGGAGGCGGGTAGGTGTACTTGATGCTGGTGAGACCGGAGGGGTAGAGCGAAGTGCCGGTGGCTCCGGTGTTGATGCTGGTTGTGGGATGGGAGAAGAACACATTGGTTGGCTGAGGCCTGTAAGCAAAGGGTGGATTCAAGGCGGAGTTATAAACGTCGTTGCCCTGAACGCGCTCGTAGAAGACGCCTACGCCGCCGCGAAGAACGGTTTTTCCGTTTCCGGACAAGTCATAAGCGAAGCCAACGCGCGGCTGCCAGGTGAAGTAGCGATTCTCGACATTGCCCTTCGGGAAGCTATCGACGCCGGCTTCGCGGATGCCGTTCAGATAAAACTTCTCAGTACCCGTTCCGAAGGTGGACAGCTGAGAACTGACGAGCGTGTTATCCGCGGCGATCGGGTTCCCCAGGGTTCTGTCGTAAGAGCCAGGCACGAAGTTGGCGAACTTGTTGTAGCGTTCAAATGCGTGCGGCATACCGTCGTACCTGAGTCCGAGATTGAGAGTCAACCGAGGACCAACATGCCAGTTGTCGATCAGGTAGAGGGAGTAGTTGTTGTTGACCCAGTTTTTGCCATAGAGGTACTCGAGCTGGTCCCAGGAGTCCGCCATGCCGAGCATCATGTTCACGATGGAGTCTTTAGTGAACGCACTATTGCCGAAGTTGGCAGTGCCATTGGTGTTGGCCTGCAGTTCCTGGTTCTTGTAGGTATGCAACAAGCCCGCACCGAACTTGAACTGATGACGGCCCTTAATCCAGGACAGGTCGTCGCGATACTGGAAGCCCTCGTATCCGTTCTTCCACGGGAAGTACTGCGGATTCCACTGTGCACCGAGGGTGTTGTTGATGACAATCGCGGGCATGATAGGCTTCGTGAGCCCGTGCGTGATTGCCGCCTGATTGGATGATGAGAACAGGGTTTCCCCCGTCCAGCCTTCCGGGTAAGAGAAGGACGTGCCCGCCGCGGCTAATGGAGTGAGGCGGATTTTGTTTCCGCTATAAAAGAACGCGGTCTCGTTCAGCAACGTTGGCGAGTATGTCTGAGTGAGCTTGATGGCCGCCGTATACGAAGGATTCTTCATCGTGGTGCCAACGCTAGCGAAGCTGGTGCCCCACAGCGGCGGGAAATAGGTGTTGTCCATCGCGTCGTGAAGGTAATGTCCCATCAACTGGAATTTGCTGTTGATGGCGTGATCGATGCGGACTGCATCTTCACGGATATTTTCGGGCTGTTTGACAGAGACGATGAACTGTTTGCAAACCGACCCCGTGCACGTTGCGTTCGGTTTTGGGAACGTTCCTGCATTGAGTTCCCGGACGATGTTCTGGTCGATCATCGCTGCGGGGATTCTATAGGTTCCGTCGGAGTTGAGAGGGAACGGCGATCCCGGGGTGAGACCGAGACCGGTTTCAAGAGCGGTGTAGGCCGCATTATTGGGCAGGTTGGGAACGAGCGGTGCCGCGGAGCCCTGTGGAGTGTAGCTCAGGTCCGCGCCGAGCGCCGGGAAGTTGTTCGTCCAAAGATCGTTCGAGAGCGATGGAGGACTCCCCTTGATGAGCTTGCGCCATTCTTCATTCCAGAAGAAGAAGGTTCTGTTCTTCTGCTGGTTATAGACATGAGGAATGAAGAGCGGGCCGCCGAGGTTGCCACCCGGTGTGTTGAGTTGGAAGATGGGGCGTGACTTTCCTTGCTGTTTCAGGAAGTAGTCGTTGGCGTTGTAGGCGGTGTTGCGGTTGAACTCATAGAGGCTGCCGTGAAACTGGCGCTGTCCCGACTTGATGACCATGACGATGGTGCCGCCGGATCCGATGCCATAGTCAGCGGAGTAGTTCGAACCCAGGGTCTGGAATTCGCCAATGGCATCCTGCGAGGGCAGGTTCATAAAGCAGCCGCCGCAACCGCGGTCATTCTGTTCGGCGCCGTCGATGAGGTAGACGTTGTGTGATGTGCGCTGGCCGTTGAAGCTGAGTCCGTTGGAGGAGGTCAGGGCATCGATGCCAGCGAAAGAGGAGATCTGGTTGGAAACGCCGAGACCGAGAGCTGCGAGCTGGACCACGTTTCGTCCGTTGGTGGCTAACTGACGAACCTGTTCGCCGCTGATGAGGGTGCTGACTTCGCTGGTTTCGGTTTGCACCTGCAAGGCCTGAGCCTCAACGGTGATGCTTTGTGCGGCGCTGCCGACCGTCAGGATCATGTCGGCTGCGACAGTCTGGGCGACATTGACGACAATGCCGGTACGGGTTGAGTTCTGGAAGCCAGTCGCGGTGGCGGAAAGGGTATAGGTTCCGACCGCAAGGTTCGCAAAACGGAAGAGACCAGCTTCATTGGATTTTGCTTCGCGGATCTGTCCGGTTGCGAGATTGTTCAGTGAGATGTCGGCATTCGGAATGACGGCTCCGCTTGCGTCCGTTACTGTTCCGGTGATATTTGCATTGTCCTGTGCACGCAGACCTGGTGCAAAGATCAGGAGAGTCGCGAGCAGTATTAGCCATAATTCTGCTGACCGCATGCGCAACGACTGATGAGTCATAGACTGCCTCCATAAAGGTCGAGCCTGTTGGGAAAATGAATTCCGTCGATTATGTGCAAGTGCGTCGAGGCGGACCATCTTCGCGTGTGAAGCATTCCGGAAACCAGGTGAACCTTGGCATGAGTTGCAAAAATCGTGAGTTTGTTGGGTTGATTTACGAGGGTGCCTGCGCCTGGCATTTCCTTCGGTGAAGGAAGTGCCTTCAACTGGGTCGAAGCGTGAGTGCAAATGGTGGCGATGTGGGTGGCGAGGCTGAGCGCATTGGCCTCAGATTCACTGCACGTGCGCACTCGTCGATACATCGTTCGACCCCTGGCCCTCAAGTCATGAGCTCCGATTTGCTTTCGAGTTCATTGAGTTGCGGGAGCTCGTCAGCAATCGTTTACTTATTTGGCGAGGATTTTCATGCTAGCGAACGGGGTTTGTCAAGCTGTTATCGATATGACAAGAATCGCATGTGATCTACATCACATTCTTTAAAAAAGCGATTTATCAGATTGCATGATGAGGCATGCTTCGATCCGGTTGGGAGACATGTCTTGGACGAGATATCGTTTACCTATATAGAAAACTAAGACGTCAGTTTGGTCTCGAAAATCGGTGCGATTTTCATTTCAGGCTGGACGGTGTTGCAGGAATCACTTGCAGTGAGGCAAGCGGGTGCTATTCTGGCGCGTCGTCGAAATAGGGCAAGGAGGATGACGTGAAGAAGGGTATATTGCTGGCGGTTGGGGGGCTGATTCTACTGGCGGGCTGCGATGCCGGGAACAAGCCTGCGGCGACTGTTCCTGCGACTCCAAAGTGGAAGGGACAGCCGTATCGGATTGCGTTTGACAAGCCGGACGCGAAGCCGAATCCGGCGGGGGTTACAATTCCGGCGATCAAGTTCACCGCCAATCCAGAAGCGGTGGAGAGAAGAGCGACGCTTGTGGTCCGGTTCGATAACTCTTCGGCGAAGAACCCAACCGGTGCGCCGATGGTGAACAAAATGATCATGGCGCCGGTGGATATCAAGGGCGAAGAAGGCGCTCTTAATGCTGATTACATGAGCGCGGCGGACAAAGGACTGGCGGGCATTCTGGGTGCATACCACATGAACGGCAAGATCAAAATCTCGGTGGCGCTAGCGCGGTCGTCATTGACGAACCAGGCGGGCGATAACGAGGTGGATAAGAAGCGGTTGTCGGATTGGCTGGATGGAGAAGTGACGTTCAAGAATCCGCATCCGAAGGGATAAGGGCAGGGAACGGAAGACGGGGAACAAGGAACGAGCGAACAAGGGAATGGAGCCGCAGAGACGTATTCTCTGCGGCTCTTTCGTTGATGGAAGCAAAACTGCTCTAGCTGGCGAGGGCGCGGATGGCGCTGACGCCGGCGCCGAGGAGGGCGGTTGCGTCGTCGTTGGGAAGGGTCTCGAGCGAATAGCTGAGGAGAGGGCTCATTTTGACCATGGTTTCGAGATGGCGGCGAAGCATTCCCACGTCGAGGAAGCCGACGTTGTGTCCGGTGAAGTAGAAACGGCCGGGACCGGCGAGGTGAATGAACGAGGCTGTCGCGGCGGCGAGAGAGCGGTGCCATAGGTCGACGAACTCGCGGCAGCGTTCGTCGCCCTTTTTAGCATTCGCAAAAACCTCTTCGGGCTCGAGGTCGAGGAATCGCATGCGCATGGCGCGATAGCCCATGATGCCTTCAAGATGTCCAATTCCACCGCAGCCGCAGAATTTCTCTTTAGGGTCGAGGGTGACGGTGATGTGTCCGCCTTCCCAGATGCCGTCGACGTAGGGCCAGCGGCCGTAACCGATGCCATTGCCGATGGTCCAGACACGGGTGAGCTTGTTGAGCTGGCCGCGCGTGGCGGCAACACCGGCGGCAATGGCGTCGGCGTCGTTGGCAATGTGGACGGGGGCGTTGACACCTTTGTCAGCGAGGACGCGGGTGAGTTCGTCGGCGAGGCGCATCCCTTTGAGCTGAGTGAGATTGGGTGAGTCTTCGACAACCCCGTGTCGAATGACACCGGGGACGGCGACACCGATGGCGTCGATGTGGGCGTTGTTGATCACGGAGACGATTTCGTTGGCAAGGATGTCGACCACGTCGCCGACAGGAAGTGCATTGAGGGCGTCGACTTCGTCGGTGTTCTGGGGGTAGCGGACGGACTCGCCTGCGAGGCGCATGTCTTCGAGTCTTCCGGCGACGATGTGCTCGGTCATGACGACGCCAATTGCGGTAGTCATTTCGCCCTCCGTGGGGAATGGGGCTGTGCGGTGTGTTGGACGCGGGGTGAAGGCTGCGCGAAGTTGGTCGTATTGTGATCGCTGTGGGATGGTGTGGTGGGCGAGGTTGGGAGGAGAGCTGAAAGGCAGAAGGAGATCCTTCGCTTACCACCCCCAGACTTAAGAAAACGTCTGGGGCCCCTTGCGCTCAGGATGACAGCGGTGTCGGAAGGGCAGGGTGCAGTCAGAGTGATAGGGCTTTGTAGCCGGGCGGGACTGTGCGGTGCGAAGGGGGATTGCATGGGCTAGTCCACCTGGTAGCGGTGCAGGCGGCCGAGGCCGTTGAAGGCGGCGGCTTTGTAGCACTCGGCGAGGGTTGGGTAGTTGAAGACGGTGTCGACGAAGTACTCGACGGTGCCGCCGAAGATCATGACAGCCTGGCCGATATGGATCAACTCGCTGGCGCCTTCACCAATGATGTGGACGCCGAGGACCTTCCGCGTGTCCTTATGAAAGATGAGCTTGAGCCGGCCGGTGGTGTCTCCACGAATCTGGCCGCGCGCCGTTTCCCGATAGAAGGCCATACCGACTTCGTAGGGGACGTCTTCGTCTGTGAGCTGCTCTTCGGTTTTGCCGATGAAGCTGATTTCGGGAATGGTGTAGATGCCGTACGGATAGAAGCTGGGATTGGATGAGGTGTGTGTGTCGTTGAAGGCGCGGGCTGCGGCGATGCGTCCCTGCTCCATGGAGACGGAGGCGAGGGAAGGGAAGCCAACGACGTCGCCAACGGCGTAGACGTGTTCGACGTTGGTTTGATAGTTTTCGTTGACTGGGATTCGACCGCGATTGTCGGCCTCGATACCGGCCGCGGCGAGGTTGAGATCTTCGATAGCGCCCTGACGTCCGACTGCGTAGAGGAGGGCGTCGCCGGAGACACGCTTTTTGCTTTCGAGATTGGCGACCACGGTGCCGTCGGGGAGCTCTTCGACGCTTGAGACCTCTTCGCCGAGGCGCATGGTGACGCGACTGTCACGGAGATGGTAGCTGAGAGACTCGACGATTTCCTGGTCGGCGAATTCGAGGAGCTTGGCGCGCTTTTCGATGAGAGTGACGCGGACGCCGAGGGTGGAGAACATGCAGGTGTACTCGACACCGATAACGCCGCCGCCGACAACGATGAGGGATTTGGGCAGGGCGGGGAGCTCGAGGACCTGGTCGCTGTTGATGATGGTGCGGCCGTTGATGGGGACCTTGGACGAGGCGGCAGGCTTGGTGCCGACGGCGATGATGATGCGGTCGGCTTCAAGAGTGGAGTCGCCGGAAAGGCCTTCGACGCGAACGTGGTTTGCGTCGACGAAATGAGCGACGCCGTGAACGATGTCGATTCCGTTGCGGGAAAGCTGGGCCTCAGTGACGTCGACCTCAGTTTTGATGACGGCCTGGACGCGGAAGGCGAGGTCGGCCATGGTGATGCGTTCTTTGACACGGTAGTTGATGCCGTAAACGTTGCGATAGTTATAGCCGGAGAGGTGGAGGACGGCCTCGCGCATGGTCTTGGAGGGAATGGTGCCGGTATTGACGCAGACCCCACCGACGACGGCGCGGGATTCAACCACCGCGACGCGCTTTCTCATTTTGGAGGCGGCGACGGCGGCACGTTGTCCGGATGGCCCGGAACCGATGACGACGAGGTCGTATTTGGCGGCACTCATGTACGTGTCTCCATTGGGGACGGCCCTGCGAAAACCAACCGCAGGGTCGAAGTATATCAACCGGCCCGCTGATGAGGAGCGGTTTGTGGTGACCTTATATCAGGCACACCGTGCAGTGAGGTGGGGGAATTGCGCACCGGGGTTGCTACTTGAAATGCGATTGTCTCAACCCGGGTTGGTTTTCATTAGTGATTCTGAGAAACGGGATGGCAGGTTGCGGAATGCTGGAGGAGTTCAAGGCCGGCGAGGCTTTCTGGTTTTGTTGCGGCGGCCAGAGTGAATCGATATTCTTGGGCCGCTGTGGAGCGGAGGATGGAATGAGTCGAATACAGCGCATTGTTGTCTGTCTTATCTGGTTTGGTGCGGTGACGGCGGCCACTTTCGCAGTTGGGCAGAGTGGGCCTGGAACGGCGCCTAGTCAAAAGGCTGCGCCTCCGCCTCCGCGCTTTACGCCGACACCGGAGCAGCTTGCGATTCAGGATGCGTCGGAAAAGGATCACCAGAGAGTGATGAAGGAACTAGGAATCAAGGAACTGCGATCGCCTGTTGATAACAACATTCACAGTCCCCATCCTGTGAACTATGACGAGTCGAAGGCGAACGTGTACACAAACGTGCCGGATGCGCTGGTGATGTCGAATGGGGATCGCGTGTCGACACCGGAAATGTGGTGGAAGCAGCGGAGGCCGGAGATCGCGGAGTTGTTCGATCGCGAGATTTATGGGAGGACGCCTGCAAATTTGCCGAAGGTGAAGTGGGAAGTGGTGAAGACCGAACACGAGAAGAACGGCGATGTGGAGGTGATCACGAAGACCCTGGCCGGGCATGTGGATAGTTCAGCGGATCCGAAGATCAACGTGACGCTGGAATTGACCCTAAGTACGCCTGCGGATGCGAAGGGGCCAGTGCCGGTGGTGATGGAGCTCGGTTTCAGCAAGGAATTTCTTGCGCAATTGATCAAGCGGTTCCCGCAGTTTGCGCAGCAGAACCAAGGTCCGACATGGCAGCAGCAGGCGCTGGCGCGGGGTTGGGGATACGCGGAGTACGTGCCGGTGAGTGCGCAGCCAGATAACGGAGCGGGACTGACGGACGGAATCATCGGGCTGGTGAACAAGGGACAGCCGCGGAAGATGGAGGACTGGGGAGTTCTGAAAGCTTGGGCTTGGGGAGCGAGCCGGTGCCTGGATTATTTCGAAACCGATGGCGCAGTTGACGCGAAACAGGTGGGGATCGCCGGGCACTCGCGATACGGGAAGGCATCGCTGGTGGCGATGGCGTACGACTCGCGGTTTGCGATCGGGTTTATCAGCTCTTCTGGTTCGGCGGGGGCGAAGCTGTACCGACACGTCTTTGGCGAGGAGGTTGAGAACACCGCGGGTCGGGATGCTTATCACTGGATGGGCGAGAACTTTCTGAAGTATGCCGGGCCGTTGAATACGGGCGATCTGCCGGTGGATGCGAACGAGCTGATTGCGCTGGCGGCACCGCGGCCGGTGTTTATTGGAGCTGGAGCGATCGACGGCGATGGGTGGGTGGACCCGAAGGGGAGTTTTCTGGCGGCGGTGGGCGCGAGCCCGGTGTATAAGCTGCTGGAAAAAAACGGACTGACGAGTACGGAGTTTCCGGCGGTGGAGACGGCATTGCTGGGAGGCGATATCGGGTTCAGACAGCACATGGCGGGACATACGCCAGGGCCGAACTGGCCGTATTTTCTGGCGTTCGCGGCGAAATATTTCCATACGAATTCGCAAGGTGCAGAAGATCGAGCTGCGCAGTTGGATCTCGTGACGGCGGAGGAGGATAGGGAGCGGCTGCTGGGGCTGGTGGGGCTGAAGGAATCGCAGATGCGTCCGCGGCCGGATGGAGATGCGAAGTCGCCGCACTCGACGAATTACGACCTGGCGAAGGCAAATGTGTATCCGAAGCTCCCGGATCCGCTGGTGTTCAAGGATAGGCGGCCGGTGAAGAGCGCAGCGGATTGGGCGGAGCGAGCGAAGGAGATTCGCGCGGATTTCAATAAGGAGATCCTGGGGCGCACTCCGGAGTCGCTGCCGCCGGTGAAATGGCACGTGCTGGTAGAGCGGAAGGAGACATACGGCGGAGTCGATGTGGTGACGAAGCTGCTATCGGGCGAGGCAGGGCCATGGGAGGGCTCCGGTTCTCAGATTCATATCGAACTGTTGCTGACCACTCCTGCGAATGCAAAGGGGCCGGTTCCGGTGATCATGGAGCTCGCATTCGACGGCGATTTCGAGAAGGCGACGAGTGTGCCGCTGGAGAACTTCGCTCCCCTGCCGTGGGGAGTGGATGGAAAGCTGGTGGTGCAGCACGGATGGGGCTTCGCGATTTTGAATCCCGCGAGCTTTCAAAAAGATGATGGATCGGGACTAACGAGCGGGATTATCGGGCTGGTGAATCATGGCAAGCCGCGCAGCGCGGAAGACTGGGGAGCGCTGAAAGCCTGGGCGTGGGGCGCGCACGAGGCGCTGCGTTACTTTGAGACGGACAGTGCTGTCGATGCGAAGCAAGTCGGGCTGGCGGGGCACTCGCGGTTCGGCAAAGCCGTGCTGGTGACGATGGCGTACTATTCGGAGTTTGCGATTGGATATTCGAGTTCTTCGGGTGAAGGCGGGGCGAAGCTCTATCGCCACATCTATGGAGAGACGATTCCGAACCTTGCGGGACCTTCGCTGTATCACTGGTTCGATGGGGAATTTCTGCGCTATGCGGGGCCGCTGAATGCGGGAGATCTGCCGGTGGACAATCACGAGCTGATTGCGCTGAGCGCGCCGCGGCCGCTGTTCATCACAGGCGGATCGGATGCGGGGGATGGGTATGCGAATCCGAATGGCGATGCTTGGGCGGATACGCACGGGATGTTTCTGGCTGAGGTGGCGGCGGGGCCGGTGTACCGGTTGATGGGAGCGAAGGATCTAGGGACTTCTGAGTTTCCAAAGATTGGGACGGCATTGAGTTCTGGAGACCTGGGGTTCCAGCAGCATGATGGAGGGCATCTGGCGGAACCGAGCTGGCCCTATTTTCTGGAATTCGCGAGCCGGTATCTGCATATGCCGGGTGCTGCGAGATAGATTAGCGGGGCGCTTGATTTTCGACGGTATGCAGCAGTTCGACAATTTGCGGAGCGGCGATGCTTTTGTAGTCGGGTGAGAGAAGGCCGTAGGTCTCGACGTTGTCGTACTTGCGGGTCATGCCGCTGGATTGAGTCCCATTGAGGGGCCAGTAGCTCCACGACAATCGATCATCTTGCTGAAGAAGGCGGATGAAGAGCCGGAACCAATCGGAATTGGCTCCGCAGTCCAGATTCTGGCAGGTTCCGAATTCGCCGACCCAGAGAGGGACGGCGGGCTGCGCGTGGAATAGATAGCCGACGCGAGCTTCGTATCCCTGCTTCATTTCGTCAAGGTTCGCAAAGGGGTGCTTCTGATCGTGGTAGGCGTGAGGTGAATAGACAAGACGATCAGGGACAGGCAGGTGAACAGGCAGCTTGTCGAATCCGCTGAGATTGGTGGAATATTCGGGGCCCTCTACCATGATGAGAAGGCGTGGATTGGCGGACAGTACGGCGTTGCCACCGCGTTCGGCGGCTGCATGCCAGTCGAGTTTCGGATCGGAACCGCCCCATGTTGCGCCGCTGCGGAGCTCGTTGCGCAGATCCGCGCCGATGACCCAGGGCTGATTGCGATAACGGCGCGCGATGGCCTTCCAGTCGGCAAGCCAGTGATCTTCAGGGTAGTCGGTGTTGTACCAGAGGCCGTTTCCGTCGGTCTCGCTGCAGCACCAGTCGGCGCGGCTGACGTGGTTATCGAGGATCACCATGATGTGAGCGCTCGCGAGCGCCGCGATCACAGCGTCCATGATTTCCATGGCGCGCATGTTCTTGAATTGCGGATTGGCGCTTATGGAGTAGGCAGGTGGAAATGGATTGTGTTCGAGCGTTTCGTTGGCCCAGGGGATACGCACCGAGTTCACACCGATCTGCTGGATTTGTCGAATGATTTCAGCAAGGGGAGCATGATCCAGGCCACCGGCAACGTATTCCTTCTGGTCGAAGCCGTACCAGTTGACTGAAGTGAGTCGAACGGGATGTTTTGCGGAGTCGAAGATGCGATATCCCTCAGTGTGGAGAGGCGGGGTGATGCGCGGTGGTTGAGCGAGGCAGGTGAGTCCGGTGAGGACTAGGAATAACAACGACAAGATATGCACGTTCCGGATCGATCGCATCTCGGAAAGTATACGGGAGACTTACAGCGGTTTGGACATGGTGATGCAGTGGCATTGCTGGCCATCTTTGAGCGCGCGGGACATCTGAAACGCTTCGGTGCCGGTTTCGACGAAGCCCAGGCGCTTGTAGATGGGAAGCAGTTCAGGGCGGAGGCTTAGGACAGTGATGTCGATGGCTTCGCAGCCCTTGTCGCGGAAGTGATCTTCGGCGGCGGCGAGCATGCGCTTGCCGAGGCCGGAGCCCTGATGGGCAGGATCGACTGCGAGCTGGCCGAGGTAGCCACGATTGCCGTGTGTTTCCGCATAGATGCAGGCAAGGATCTGGCCGGACGAGTCTTCGGCGAGCAGAATTTCGCCTTTCTGCATCATGGCGGCGAGGCGTTCGTCGTCGGTGCGTGTGCCTTCGAGGAAGGTTTCGATGGCGAAGGCGGCGTTGATAAGGGGGATGAGGCGCGGGCGGTCGGAGGGGATGGCGAGGCGGATGTTGAGGTCGGGCGAAGTGGTGGTCATGAGTGTCTCGAGAAGATAGTGTGTCGTGGCGGTTGTAGATTTCTTAATCTTTTAGCAGGTTAGCGGCGCTTCCGACCCCATGGATCAAAGATCAATCCATGGGGACCCGATCGCGCCCAGTAAGTTAGCGAGTCAGCGGTTGGGTGAACGGTCAGGGTCGTTTCCCACCCATTCGGCAAAAGCGGCCGAATGGAGGGGGCACAGACTGTGATCCCTTCAGCTTATCGTTGAAGGATTTCGCGATCGCGGAGGAGCTGCATGATGTCCTGGTGGGGCAGGTAGAGGAGGATCTTGAAATCGGATTCGCTTGTGCCTGGGAGGCCGGTGTCGATGAGGAAGGTGGAGTCGGTGTCGAAGTGGTGGTCCGGCTGGTTGTCTCGGAGGAAAGAGAAGCGCCAGGTGGTGCGAGCGAGGACGTAGCGGGAGTCGAGAGGAGTTTCGTGGATTGCTGTGAGTTGGGTGGGCTGGGAACCGAGCTGATCGAAGAGGGCTTTGCGTTTGGGCAGGGCGGCGGCGAAGTCGGAGGCGCGAACGGGTTGGGCGCCGGAGGGACCGGCGAAGAGGAATGCCTCGGCGAAATGAGAGACGACGGCGGGGAGGTTGTCCTCGGCGGTTTCGCGTGCGTAGAGGGCGAAGAAGCGGGAGACGGGAGTTTCAGTTGTGAGCATTGTTGATCTCCTTGACTTAGGTGGAGTGAGTGCTGATCGGACGGCGAACCGTAGATCCGAAGTGGGCCGAGTGCACGGAGCGGTTCGGAGCCGAAAGGCACTTTAGTATTATACCAAATCTGAACGCATAAGTCAAGCAGATTGAGTGGATTATGACTTTTGGTCGCGGACCCAGAGGACGAAGTCCATCGGTGGGGGAGTGCCGCCGAGGGCACGGAAGCGAGAGGCACATTGGGAGCGATGGCCGTGACTGTGGAGAGCGACCTGAGTTATGGCCTCGGCGACTGAGACGGTTGTATGGGGAAGGGCGCGTGGCAGAAGCGGGCGGGCGAGTTCGTCTGATGAGGCGCGGGAAAGCCAGCCGATTTCGAGATTCTCGGTTTGGGTGAATTGCGCCGTGAGGGCGCCGTGGGACTCGGGGATGCGTTTCTCATGATCGTCGACAAAAGGCTGACCGAGGGTGAGGAGGAGCCAGTAGCGGTTAGCGACGAGGATGTGGTGGAGGAGTTTGCGGAGTTCCGGATCTTCGGCGGCGGGCGGGCACAGGTCGATGGAGCGGAGGAGGTTGGTATTAGCCCACCACTTGTGGCGGATCAGCTGATCGATCAAGGGAAGCATGGGAGGAATTTAGCAGGTAGCCGTCGTGACGCAGAAAAGCGAAATCGCTGAAAGGAGAATTGACAATGGGCGAATTTGCCGATGGGGATCGGGTAAGAGTGGCGGAAGACTTTTTCTGGGCAGGCGGGGCAACAGGAACGGTGGCCATACCTCCAGAATCCATCGTGACGCTGAGTGGACCGTGGGACGAGAATCTCACTCGAGAGGAGAAGAGCGCACTCGGCACGCATATCGTGTATTGGGTCTGGTTTGATGAACCACAATTTGATGCGGACGGCGATGGTCCATACAGTGGAGGGTCAATCTGGGCCAGCAAATTGAGTCGACTGCCAGCTACCGTCCACTGAGACGACGTTGAAGCGTGTGATTGTCTGATGCGTCTGATGGGAATGGAATCTATGCACACATTGACGCACCCTGCGAGCAGCCTTAGGCTGAACGATATGGAATTCAAAGTAAGTGAGCTCGAGAAGGAGCCGATCGAGTTCGATCTTGCAATGCCGGCGGGACATATTGATTTCGGCGCGGAAGCTGAGCAGGAAGGGAACCTCGAGACCTCGGGATTGGCGGAGGTTATTCATGAGCACCGGGGACCGCGGGACATCGTTGCAGATATCCGGCTGCGGGGGAAATTTGAGGGGAAGTTCCAGGTGCCCTGTGCGCGATGTGTTGAGCCTGTTGATCTTCCGCTGGCTGGGGAGTTCGATTTGATCTTCAGGCCGATTGGTGCGGATGGGGGGGCCTCGGAGCGGTCGATAACGGCGCCGGAGACGGAAATCGGTTATTATCAAAAGGACAGTCTTTTGCTTGAAGATGTGCTGCGTGAGCAGGTGCTTTTGTCTCTGCCGGTCAGGACGCTGTGCAAGGATGACTGCAAAGGACTTTGCCCGCGCTGCGGCCAGAACCGTAACAGCCTGGATTGCTCCTGCGAAGTGGGTGACACGGACCCCCGCTGGGAGGCGCTCGCCGGGTTACGCAGCAGGATAAAGTCCAACAAACACTAGGTGTTCCGCTCCTGCCGGGAGGCAGCCTGGATCTGAGAGGTCCGGGTGGGGTGAGAACGCGAAAGGAATAGCATCATGCCGAATCCGAAGAGGCGCCACTCATCGCGCCGCAGTGCCAATCGCCGCGCCCACGACTTCCTGACTCAGACTGGTGTTTCGGAGTGCCCGAACTGCCACGAGAAGAAGCTTCCCCATCGCGCCTGCCCCAAGTGCGGAGAGTACAAAGGCCGTGCCGTGCTGGATACGAAAGAAGCCGCGAAGTAAACCAAAGCTATCCGCATAACACGTCCGAATATGCCATTATTCAAAGTGGTCGAAGACGGGGTCGTCGGGAACGGCCCCGTCTGTATTTCCGGCAATCCCCAGACATCGACATATAACCTGGCCGCCACGGTGACGCAGCATGCTTTGTGACATCGTTCTTGACGCAGTCGGTTCCGATAAGGCGCCTGAGCCCGAAATCAAGGGCGCAATCATGGCAGCGCGAGAGCTTCCGGTCCGGGTGCACCTGGTGGGGCCGTCGTCTGAGCTTCGCGATCTGCTGGACGAACACCTGGAAAACGAAGATTTGCCGATTGTGATTCACCATGCCTCGGAACGGATCGGCATGGATGAGAAGGCTGCGCACGCAGTACGAACGAAGAAAGACAGCTCGATGCGTGTGGGGCTGAAGCTGGTGCGCGAGGGTAAGGCGAAGGGATTTGTGACGGCGGGCAACACCGGCGCAGCGATGGCGACAGCGAAGATGGTGCTGGGCGCGCTGCCTGGAGTGGACAGGCCGGCGCTGGCAACGCCAATGCCAAGTGCGTCGGGCAATGCCTGTGTGCTGTTGGATGTGGGCGCGAACGTGGACTGCAAGGCGCATAACCTTGAGCAGTTCGCGGTGATGGGCGAGATGTACGCGCGCAGCGTGCTGAAGATCCAGCACCCTCGGGTCGGGTTGCTTTCGATTGGCGAGGAAGAGACCAAGGGCAACGATCTGACACGAGAGGCCTTTCCCCTGTTGAAGGCGCTGCCGATCAAATTTATTGGGAACGTGGAAGGGCGCGATATCTTCAGCGGGCTCGCAGACGTGATTGTCTGCGACGGGTTCGTGGGAAACGTCGCGCTGAAGACCAGTGAGGGTGTTGGGCGATTTGTACGCGACGCGCTGCGCGAGTCGTTGACGCGGACAGTGACGGCGAAGGTGGGAGCGCTGCTGTCGCGGCAGGCGTTCAATGATTTCCGGCGGCGGCTGGATTATCGCGAGTACGGCGGAGCGCAGTTGCTGGGGGTGCGTGGGGTTTGCGTGATCGGGCATGGGTCATCGAATGACCGTGCGATCTTCAACGGAATTCGCGTGGCGTATGAGTTTGCGCACGCGGGAACGAATGAGCGGATCGAGCAGGAGTTCCTGAAGCGGCCGCCCAAGCGTAACGGTCATGGGGATGATGCGGGACCGGATGCGACGATTCACTAGGCGTTGTGCAACTGGTTATATGCTCAGCGAGTCAGCAAGTCAGCGGTGAAATCAGCGATATGACTGAGGCGAGAAGTGCGACCGACCTAGGTAGGTGGGTCGAAGATCTGGTTTGTCCTGTGTGCCTGGGGGCCCTGCGATTTGCTGAGTCGACCGTAGCGTGCGGGGCTTGCGGGAGGAGCTATCCGGTTGTGGATGGAATTCCGGTGTTGATTGCGGATAGAGCAACTCAGAAGAAGCCCTAGGTCGAAGATTCACGCTCATTTCCGCTTGAGACAGGGCCAGATTCAAACCTCAATTCAATAGGGCTTCCCGGACGTCCAGACATCGCCGGAACGCATGGCCTGGGCGCGGATTGGTGTGCCTGTGTGCAGGGTGACAGCGTCCTCGAGGAGCCGAGGTGGTTCGTCCCAGGGCTCGTCGGTGAGCGGGAAGGTGCCCCAGTGGATACCGAGCAGGTGTTGCGCACCGACATCGATCGCAATCTGGACGGCTTCGGCGGGATCGGTGTGCTGGGTGCTCATGAACCAGCGGGGTGCGTAGGCTCCGATGGGCAGTATGGCGACGAGCGGATTTCCGCAGCGGCTGCGGATTTCGGAGAAGATCTTGCCGTCCTGGTAGGCTGTGTCGCCTGCGCAATAGATGCGGCCGGAGGGCGAGTCGATAACGAAGCCGGACCATAGAGCCTGGCGGCGGTCGCCAAGTTTACGCGCGGACCAGTGATAGGCAGGAACGATGGTGACACGGACGTTCGGTGAAAGCGGAAAGGATTGCCACCAATCGCCTGTTTGAACGGAGACTTGCGGCGCGTCTTTGTGGATGACCGTGTCGTTGCCGAGGGGCGAGATGATGACGGGCTTGTGCTGCGCATGGATGGCAGCAATGGTGGCCGTGTCCATGTGGTCGTAGTGGTTGTGGGTGACAAGAATAGCGTGGACGGGGGGGAGATCAACGAGTGAGACTGCGGGCGAATTGCGGCGGCGCGGACCTACGCGAAAGGGGCTGGCGACTTCAGACCAGACGGGGTCGATGAGTATGTTGATGCCGGCGGTCTGGATGAGAAGTGAAGCGTGGCCGATGCAGAGGATGGATAAGGTGTCGTGAGGCTCGGGTTTGATTCCGATGCGCGCGGGGATGGATTTGGGCCATTTCGCGTGGTTGCCGAAGAGCTGCCAGCGGAGGAGGTCGAAGAGGCTCTTGTCAGTAGGCGGAAGACCGGCGTGATAGAACTGCTTGCCGTCGAAGTGATCGGTGATGGGGCCGGTGTAATAGCTCATGACGAAGAAGCTTTTAGCTCCTAGCTCTTAGCTTTGTCTCGGAAGAAGTTGAGTTCACTGGAATGAGCGACGATCACATGGTGAGGGCTTCGGTTTCTTTGCTCATTTTGGCGGTGCGTTCGAGCTTATCCCAGTTGAAGGGCTTGCCATCGATGGCGCGCTTCAGGGTCTTGGCGAGGACGATGGAGAAGACCTGCCGATAGGCGAATCGCTGGAGCCAGATGTGAAATAGCAACCAGCCGTCGCCCTTGTTGGCGGGATGGCGGCGCTCGAGGCTGAATGCGATTACAGAGGTGACGAAGTCAATAAGCAGGAATGCTCCGAAGTAGGCCAGGAGCTTCTCGAGACTAGCGGCAGAGGCTGCTTCGGGATGGTAGTGACGGTCGACGAAATAATGGACGAGGCCGGCGAGGAACATGAGGTCTATGAAAGGCGAGACGAGCGGAAGGAACATCTGGAAGATGAGGATGTTCGGCAGCGCGAAGAACCCCATGGCTTTGTTCCGAACGAATGCCATCTTGTGTTTGAAGACAGCTTGAAGAATTCCAAATGACCAGCGGAAGCGCTGGCGCATGAGACCTTTTGCATCGATTGGGGCCTCAGTGAAAGCGAGTGCGCGATCCTCATAGACGACCTTGTACTGCTGTTCGAGGATGTTCATGGTGAGGTCGGCGTCTTCAGCGACGGTATTAATTGGGTAGCCGCCAGCAGCCTTCGCGGCAGAGGTGCGCCATGCGCCGATGGCGCCCGGAACGACGGTGACGACGTTAAAGAGATCGAGTGCGCGGCGCTCGAAGTTCTGGCTGGTGATGTATTCGAGGGCCTGCCAGCGGGTCCAGAGATTGACGCGATTTCCGACCTTAGCGTTGCCGGCGACTGCGCCGACCTTCGGATCTTCGAAGTGCGGCAGGAGCTTCGAGATCGCGTCCATGGCGATCACGGTGTCAGCGTCGATGCCGATGTAAAAGTCTTCTTCGATATTCTCGAGGGCGTAGTTGAGAGCCGCAGCTTTGCCGCCGTTTGCTTTTGTCAACACCTGCACGCGGCCTTCGGCGATGTCTTTTGCGTAGGCTTCCCGCGCGACTTCGAAAGTGCGGTCACTTGAGCCGTCGTCGATGACGATGACGCGAAGGTTGGCGTAGTCGGAATTGAGCACCGAGCGAATGGTACGCACAATTACTTTTTCTTCGTTGAAAGCAGGAACGAAGACGGCGACGCGAGGGTTGAATCCGGGCGACGCGGCACGGTGAGGCTTGCGAAGGCGGTCGATGATGGCGAAGATACCGACGAGGATGAGACGCGCGCTCATGAGCACGTCGCCGAGGAAGAAGACGAGGACGATAAAGCGGCCAATGACTGAGAGCGCGGAAAATGCAATCGAATCGGGGATCGCGCGGATGTATTGGCGCGTGGTGAGGGGCGGCATCACTTGTGCGGTTGTCATGCCCATCAGGGCCGATACCGGAACGATCTTGTAGCCGTGGCTGCGAAGTCCCTCGATGAGCATGGGCAAAGCCGCGATGGTTGCAGCGCGGTCGCCGCCGCCATCGTGGAGAAGAACAATGGAACCCCGGAACTGCGGCTTGACTTTCATGGTTTCGAGCTGGTCGAGGACGATCTTTGTGATCTCGGCCGGACTCTTTTTTATCGGCTCCCAATCGTGGGTGTCGATTTTGTTTCCGACGATGGTGAGACCGAGTTGCTGGATACGCACAACCGGCTTGGCTTGATCTTCGGTGTCGGGCTCTTCATCGATGTCATACGGCGGGCGGAAATAGAGCGGCTGGACTCCGAGCTTGCTGGCGAAGAGCCGCTCGGTCAGTTTGACCTCGAGGTCGAGCTGATTGGTTGAGATTTCGCTGATGTCGGGATGGAAGTAAGTGTGGTTGCCGACCTCGTGGCCCTCACGCTGAACGCGCTGCATGAGGCCGATGTTTTCCTGACCCTCGGCGCCAATCATCATGAAGGTTCCTTTGACGTCGTATTTCTTCAGGATGTCGAGGATCTTCGGCGTCCACTTGGGATCTGGGCCGTCGTCGAAGGAGAGCGCGACTTCATTGGGGTGATAGCCGTAGTACTGGACTGTGTACGTATGCGGGTACACGTCCATGTGCTCGTCAATGATGAGCTTCTTATGCGGATCGGTTTCGTCGGTATCGATCTGCAGGGTACGCCTCCCTGATTTAGGAAGGCCCGTGACACGCAGGATGTCTCCGGAGCCTTCCTGATCGATGCCCTGTCCGGGCTGGAGATCACTGAGAGAGTCAAGGGACGCAGGATTGCTTGGTTTGTCCCAGACCTTCCACATGGAACGATCTTCACCGCCGAGTCTCCAAAGGACAAAGGTACGGATGCCGAGTTGGCGAGCGGCGCGAAGCTCATTGAGCAGCGTGACACCATCGAGAAACCAAACGATGTGTCGCGTGTGTGTGTCTTCGTCGATGTATTCGAAGTGAGGATTCAGCGTGTTGTAATCAAGATCGAGATCGGCGTCGACATCGCTTGCAAGCTGCCAGACATCGGAAACGTGTGAATGTTCCTCCGTATTCACGACGTGCGGGATTCGGGATTTGGGATCGTGTGATTTCGGATCGGGGATAGACATCTCCCAGTCGTAGCCGTAGTTGCCAACGGCGCAAATGATCTTGTTGAGCGGAACAGATTTAAGAACGCGACTGAGATTGGCTACAAACCAGTCCTGGCCAGCGATGGGGCCTGGGTCGCCGGAGGTCTCGTGCTGGTCGTAATTCATCAGAATGATTGCATCGGAGTTTTCAGAGACGCTTTTCAACTCCTCAGACGAAGCGGAAGCGGGCACGTTGACGTAGAGGCGCAGGTTGCGGGGGTGGAGATCTGAGTAAAGTTCCTGAATGAAGGTGAGGTAGGAGGGATGAGCGTCCTCGTTCAGATTTTCAAAGTCGAATGAAAGTCCGTGATATTCGGGGAAGGCAGTGAAGAAGTGTTGGAGTTCCTGGCGCAGGATCTGCCGTTTGGCGGGATCTTTGAGGACATCACCTATCGCGGGATCAAAGGCGTTGGTATGAGAGTTGACATTGTTGAAGTGAGGGAAGATCTCGGTGTCTTCGTGCGCTCCCTGGATCACTCGCTTGACCTTGTTGTTTTCGTCGGGGTCGTGGGCGACGCCATTCTGAAAGATCGGGAATTCGAAGCCATCCTGGGTGGTGCCTTGAAGTTCGAGCGAGGGCGCATTGACATGGAGCCATTGCGGGAAGAGCAGGTCGATTTGCTGAACATGCTCCTTTAGCGATGAGTAGCTGGCGGCGTCGTCGGGAATGTAGTAGGCGGCGCGGAGACCTTCGTCGGAGTTGAAGGGAATCTCGGAGGGCTTGCGATTGGTTTTTCGACGAGCGAGATGCTGAGGACGGCCGTTGTGGCTAAACTGGGCGCGGTTTTGTTGCAGGGCACGGTAGGTGTGCTTTTGAGTGGGGAAGAGCAGTTCCGGCAGATGTTGACTGCGCAGGACATTGAAGATGAATCCTGCGAGCACCAGCGAGAAGATGACAGCAGTGACATCTAGAATGCGGCGGAGGCGCTTCCATCTGGTTCGCTGGGGGTCAAAGAATATCTGTCTATCGGGCATTAGCGTCTACGCTATACAGTACGAATCGTATGGAAGCTGACCCCTTGAGTCAATCGATGCAGACGGTTACAGCAGGGAACAGGTTACGTACCGTTGTTTCGATCTTGCCGGCTCTGCTGGCAGGAGCACTGCTTCGTTTTTGGATGCTGAAGCACTTCTTCGAGGTGACCGGGGACGCGCTGATCTATGGCGGCATCGCGAAGAACCTATTGCTCAGCGGGCGTTACGCATTGACGGTGGGTACAGGTGAGACGTACCCCACGTTGATTCGTTTGCCGGGATATCCAGTGTATCTCGCGGGGTGCTTCAAGGTTTTCGGGCTGGAGAATTACGCTTCAGCGGCCTGGGTACAGATTGTGCTGGACCTTGGGGCGTGTTTGCTGCTGGCGGATCTGGCCCGGAGGGTTGCTCCGGAAAGACTGAAACGGGGTGCGGCCTACTGCACGTTGTGGCTGGCAGTGCTCTGCCCGTTTACGGCGGTGTATGTTGCGAACCCGCTGACGGAGGGTCTGACACTGTTCACGATCGCGTTGGCGATGTGGTGCGCTGCGCGATTTAACGAGAAGCCAGGATGGTGGGCGGCGCTGGGATTTACGTTTGCAGCAACCTATGCAGCTCTTCTGCGACCGGATGGCGCGCTGGTGGCGGTGGCGTTTGCGCCTGTGCTGGTGCAGAAGGTGGTACAAACTGCGGGACGCGAGCGCATGGCGTTATTGCGCATGGCGGCGGCTTGCTTGCTGCTGGCGATGACGCCTTTCGCTGCATGGACGTGGAGGAATTGGAAGACGTTCCAGGTGTTTGAGCCGCTGGCGCCCCGCTACGCGACGGATCCCGGAGAGCCGACACAGGCGGGGTGGGTGGGCTGGGTGAAGACGTGGTGCCTGGACTTCGTGTCGACTTACCAGGTGTATTGGAGCGTTCCGGGAGACACGCTCGACATCTCGAAGTTGCCCGCTAGAGCGTTCGACAGTCCACAGCAATATGCGGAGACTGCAGCGTTGGCGAATGACTACAACCGTGGTGGAAATGCGCTGACGGCGGAGATTGATGCGCGATTTGCAAAGCTGGCCCGGGAGCGGTATAAGGTGCATCCATTCGAGCGGCATATGTTGTTGCCGGTTGGGCGAATGCTGGATATGTGGTTGCGGCCGCGCATTGAGAATCTGCCGATCGATCTGGACTGGTGGGTATATTCGCATCATTATGCGGAGACGCGGTTCAGCTGGTTCTACGTGGGGTTGAATGCGGTGTATCTGCTGGTGGGGATCGTGGGATTGTGTCTGCGGCCCAGGCTCTGGCCGTGGATGCTGGCGTACATGGTGCTGCGGAGCATTCTGCTGATGACCGTGGAAGCACCCGAGGCGCGTTATACGCTCGAGTGCTTTCCGATGCTGTTTGTGCTGGGAGGGGTGGCGCTCTACCGGTTCATGTATTGGGTTTTGCTGTCGGTCTTGAAGGTGAATGCGTCAGAGGGCAGGGGCTGATTGAGTTTGAAGTTGAAGTAGACGCAGACGCGCGACTGGCCCTCTCCCTGATCGAAGACCTGCTTCAGGCTGACGCCCCGCGCGGTATCCATCCAGACCGTGACTTTTGGCAGCTTCTCGCGTACCGATGGATCTTTGGGGACCAGGTCGAGCCTTGCTGTTTTAACACCGTCGAGGGTCTCATCGCCGGTGTACTGGATGTCCCATTTGCTTGAGAGCTCTTTGCCGCTGGCACCAAAGCCAAGCAGCAGATAACCGCCGGCTTTCTCATTCTTGTATGTCGTGACCTGATTAGGAAGTTTTTCGTAGAGGCGGAAAACATTCTTTGCAAATGTGTAAACCTTCGGTACCGGCTTGTCATTCTCTTCCTTGATGTGCGCGCCCATTTGAAAATCGGAACCGCGACGAGAGTAGTAGACGGTTCCTTTTTGAACGGTCTTGTCGGGGATGGGATCGGTGACGACCGAGTCAAATTGGAAATCAGCCGAAACGGTATGGAAATTGGCCGCAGCGGTATCGAGTTTGGCGAGGACGGTTTTGAGGTCCTGGGCGGCGAGATGCGTGGAAGGCAGCACAAACAGGAGCGTCGCGGCGGCGAGCAGCAATGTTCTGAATCTAGAGTACTTTTTGGTTTTTAGGTTCATGAACTTTCCTTTACCTGTTGGAGGGATAGATGCGTACAGAATGGATTTGGAGCGGGCATTTCGGCTCGAGGGGCAGTCTCAAGGGTCCTTCAAGGTAGTGAGTAAGAGCTGAATCGCAGGGCATGGGCCTGTTTTTCAGAACAAAAGCAGCAAGTTAGCGGCGCTTCGCGCCGATAGCGAGTTAGCAGGTCAGCGGAAATGGAGGTGGTCACTTTTCTGGGAGTCCTCACTATCTTCCAACCCGGATTATGGGACTAAAGTCGTGCTCCGTCGGTTATCGCCGGGCCCAGATTTTCCAAACCTTATTGCCCTGGATGTCGGTGGCAGTTTCCCAGCGAAGAACGGTGACGGCATCCCCGGTTACGGGTTCGATGGCTTTGCGGAGCACGCGTCGCACTTCATTGTCCGATGCAGATGCTGACGCCTTTACGTCAATGTCGGATACGGTCACGAGCAGCGTACGGCTACCGTCACTGGCAACCTGGATGGGGTGCGACGGGCCGGGTGCACGGGAGGGCTTGTCGCCGAAGTCCCAGAACTGCGGCGTGATGAAGATGAAGAGCAGGATGATGGTGACCATCACGTCGTAGTGGACGTTGCCGCGCGGGTAGGTCCAGTAGAAGTAGCTTTTGAGGAGCTTGTTCATTGCTGCTCCTGTCGAGTGATACGTTCGAGCCCGCCCATGTAAGGGCGCAGCGCTTCGGGAATCAGGACCGAACCGTCGGCCTGCTGGTAGTTCTCGAGGATGGCAAGCCAGGTGCGGCCAACCGCGAGGCCGCTGCCGTTTAGTGTGTGGACGAATTCGGATTTGGCTTTGCCTCCGGAGGGCTTGAAACGGATGTTGGCGCGGCGGGCCTGGAAGCTTTCGAAGTTGGAGCAGGAGGAGATTTCTCGATAGAGCTGTTGACCAGGGAGCCATACTTCGAGGTCGAAAGTCTTGGCGGAGGAGAAGCCGGTGTCTGCGGTGCAGAGAAGGACGCGACGATACGGAAGTTTGAGCGCTTCGAGAATCTCTTCTGCGTTGCGAGTGAGCTGCTCGTGCTGCACGTCGGAGTCCTCGGGAAGGGTGAACTTCACGAGTTCAACTTTTTGAAACTGATGCTGGCGAATGATGCCGCGCGTGTCTTTGCCGGCGGCTCCGGCTTCGGCGCGGAAGCAGGGTGTGTAGGCAGTGAGGCTGATGGGGAGGCGGGTCTCGTCGAGCACTTCGTCACGATAGAGGTTGGTGACGGGGACCTCTGCAGTGGGGATGAGCCAGTGATCGTTGTCGCGGAAGATACCGTTGGAGACCGATTCGAGATCGGCGTCGGAGCAGCGGAAGAGGTCTTCGGCGAACTTGGGAAGCTGGCCGGTTCCAAAAAGGCTCTTTGAGTTCACCATGAAGGGCGGCAGAACCTCGGTGTAGCCGTGCTTCTGGGTGTGCATGTCGAGCATGAAGCTGATGAGGGCACGTTCGAGGCGTGCTCCGGCACCCATGTAGACGGCGAAACGAGCGCCGCTCAGCTTGGCTGCACGCTCAAGATCGAGGATGCCCAGTTGTTCGCCAATTTCCCAATGAGGTTTTGGAGTGAAATCGAAGCCCGGCTTATCGCCCCAGGTCTTCACGGTGACGTTGTCTTCTTCGGCTTTGCCAGTGGGGACTTCGTCGCGCGTGAGGTTGGGGATGCCGGCGAGGGAAAGACGCATTTCTTCATCGAGCGCTGTTGCGGTCTTGTCTAGATCGTCGAGCTTGTCTTTAAGGGCGCGCGTCTGGTCCATCAGCTCGGTCGCGTCTTTGCCCTCGCGCTTAAGAGCGCCGACTTGCTGAGAGAGCTCGTTGCGGCGAGCCTTGAGCTGTTCGGATGCCGTGATGGCTTCGCGGCGTTTTTGATCGAGTTGGCGAAAATTGCCGAGGAGTGCGGCGGGATCGGCGCCGCGAGCACGGAGTTTTGCTTCCACAACTTCCAGGTTGCCCCGGACGAATCCCAGATCGAGCATGACTCTTATCAGTTTATCCGAAGAGAGCAGCTTCTAGCCTCTAGCTGTTAGCTCCCAGCTCTTCTTGCCAGGATCGACCCGCAGGCGAGAAAGAGCGCTCCAATTCGTCTCGAGACCCGCGGACGAGGCGAATACAAGAGCTAGCGGCCAAGAGCTAGAGGCTAGTAGCTCTTTCAGCGCACCTGGGCTGTGGCTCGGGTGTTTTCTTCTTCAACGTTGGGGCCGGTGTTCAGGTGATTCTCCCATCCCGGAAGGCGCTGGTCGCCGGTGATGAGACGGGCACTACGGGTGAAGGTGAAGTATTGCCACATCCATTGGGAGAGGACGGCGAGCCTGTTGCGGAAGCCGATGAGGAAGAAGATGTGGACCGCAATCCACGTGATCCAGGCTGGAAATCCGCTCAAATGAGCGTGGAAGGGCCACTCGACTTTTGCAACGGCAGCCACACGACCGATGGTGGCCATATCGCCCTTATCGAAGTAGTGGAAGGGAGGGCGAGGCTTGCGATTGATGTCTGCGGAGATCATCTTGCCGATGTGGTCGCCCATCTGCATGGCGGGCTGCGCCACACCGGGAACCTGGTGACCGTTCTCTTCGAAGTGTGCGAGATCGCCGATGACGAAGACTTCGGGGAGGCCGGGCGGGTTCAGGTTGCTGTCGACGATGACGCAGCCTCGTTTGTCGACAGGGGAGCCGAGCATTTTGCCGAGCGGTGAGGCCTGGACGCCGGCGGCCCAGAGAACGACAGCGGCCTCGATGCGGTTGCCATTTGCTTCCACCCAGCCGGGCCCGACGTTGTCGACGTGTGTGCCGGTGTGGACTTCAACACCGAGATTGTGGAGCTGGCGTTCGGCTTTGGCTGAGAGGTCCTCGGGGTATGCGGCGAGGACACGCGGGCCATTGTCGAGGATCATGACGCGCGCCTTCGTCGGGTCGATATGGCGGAAGTCATGCCGCATATAAAGCTTGGTGATGTCGCTGATGGCACCGGCGAGTTCGACGCCCGTGGGGCCGCCGCCAATGATGACGAAGTTGAGCGGAGGATGCCAACCCTGTTCCTGCATCTGGCGTTCGGCGAGTTCAAAAGCAAGAAGGACCCGGCGGCGGATCTCAGTTGCGTCTTCAATGGTCTTGAGACCGGGGGCAAGGGGCGCCCACTCGTTTTTGCCAAAGTAGGAATGCGTGGATCCGGTGGCAATGACGACGTAGTCGTAGGGGAGGATCGTGCCAGAAGCGACGGTCAAACGCCGCGATTGAACATCGATCGCGGTGACCTCGTCCATGAGGACTTCAGTGTTGGGTTGGCTACGAAGAATGCTACGGATAGGCTGCGCGATGTCTGCAGGGGAGAGCACCGCGAGGGCTACCTGGTAGAGAAGCGGCTGGAAGGTGTGGTGGTTCTTGCGGTCCAGGACGGTTATGTCTACAGGGAGGTTGCGCAGCGCCTTGGCTGCGTGAAGGCCTCCGAATCCTGCACCCACGATGACAACTCGTGGGCGTCCGTTTTTTCCTGCCATCTCAAGCGGCTTCGTCAGTTCGCTCATGCGACCTCGCTCTCAAGAGTATGGATGCTCGAGAGCCTGTGCTGGTGGCAATTTCGGACAGACGAGGGGGCTCGCATCCTGAGCGTGAGAGATGTGCCGGACGGAGAAGTTAACTGCAAATGAATCAAGTTATTCAGACCGGAGATTGAAAGCAGATCTTCAGGAATGGGGCTCGATATCAGGTCAGGGATGCTGTTCGATGTTCACAGTGAGCGCGCTGGAGGAGCCAGTGACGGCCAGACCGACGAGGTTCGTGGGCACTCCGGGAATCGATGCGGGGATGAATGAAACGGAGCCATCCAGGGTTGAAGTGGCAGTTGAGGTTTGGGTGGCAAGTAGCTGAGATTGAGCGCATCGACCGTGCGAAGAACACGGAGGGGCCCAGGCGTACAGCGCTTGGTAGAGAGTGACGATGCCGCCTGCCATCGGATTGCCATTCATGTCGTGTAGACGAAGGGAAATCTGGCCAGGGGTGTCGGTAGCGGAGAGAGTCTGGAAGGAGCCGGAGACTGATTCGAGGTAGGCGTATTCGGGACGTGCACCGAGAACCGTGAAGTTGACGCATTGTGTGGTGCCGTTGACGCACGCTGCGGAGGAATACTGCTGTCCTTTGCTGAGCGGGCCTACAGAGAGGGCTTTGGCGGCGATGCCGCTCGAGTTTGTGGTGGCGGTGGATGATCCGTTGGCGCGGATATTCGGTGTGGTTTGCCAGGAGACGGTCTGGCCGGGAGCCGGAGAGCCGTTGGTGAGAGCGAGAGCCTGGGCAGTCCAATCGACAGTAGCTCCGGCTGCAACGGAGAGCATGGGCGTGAGCGCAGCGAGAACAGGCGGAGTTCCTCCAGAGAAGTGGGCCTGGAGAGAGGTACCGTTGGAGAGCGAAGCGATGACCACAGAAGAACCGGCAGCAGGAGCAGTGATGTTCATCGAAGCGATCCCATCTCCGGTTGAGGAGACGGAGCAGATGGTCGATCCGCAGCCCAGAGTGGCGGTGCCGCTGGCGACTGTAAAGGTGACGGTGACTCCACCGGCTGGGACGAGTGTGGGAGCGAGGGCGGTTACGGTGAATGGAATCGGGACGCCGATGGGCACAGTGCCGGAAGGCGCGTTGTTGAGGGTGAGCGAGTCGCCGTTTCCCGAATCGTAGCTGATGCCGTTCGAGATGATCGTCGCGGCGTTGAACATGGGGAGGTCGTCGACTTCGACATCAACGGATCCCGTGACGCCGGTTGGTGCGGCGGGAGCGATGGCAGTGATTTCGTTGGGAGAGATGCTTGTGATAACGGCTCTCTGACCGGCGATGCGAACTGTGTCAGAGGGGCGGAAGCCCATGCCATGGATGGCGATGGGTCCTCCCCCGAGAGGAACGCGTTGGGGTTGGATGGAGTCGGCGTAGAGGACCCAGCCGTTGTACATGTAGTCGGGACGTCCATCTCCGCGGAGGTCGGCGATGCCGAGGCGAACGATTTCATCGGAAGCGGGAGTGACGAGGAGCCAGGACGCACCTGTGGCGTACGCATTAAGCGGCGGAGCCCAACCCGATGAGGGCGCCGATACGGGAGTCATACCTTCCCAGACTCCGATCACCGGGAGCGCCTTGTATTCAGTGGGAACGCCGTTTTCGTTCAGTGCCTGAGTGACAACGGTGAAGGTATGTCCGGAACGAACCGGGAAGGCGAACCAGTCGGTCTGGCCCACCTGACCAAGGCGGCCACACCAAAGGCCGCTGGGAGGAAGGTTGCGCGGAGCGTCGGGAGTGGCAATCGCGTTCTGCAGGTTGCCCGAGGCAGAGTCAGTGATGGCGACGGTGAGATTCTGCGACGCTCCGGGTGTCATGTTCGAAATGGTGATGACGGGCATGGTCCCGGAGGGAGCCGGTGAACCGTCGACGTACGGGCCGACGGATTCCGTGAGCATATAAAGCGGGTTGATGGGTTCGAGGGTGAGCTGGTAGTTGGCGGAGGACATCCCCGGAGGAAGTGGGATTCCGCTGAGATCGAAAAAGCCCTGAAGGGTAGAGTCGTCCGAACCCCACATGGTTAAGGCATCGTCGTAGAGATTGGTCCAGCCGGTAATGGGATTACCTCGATTACCGCTGAAGAGAGCGCCCGATACAGTGGCGACTGTGTATTCGTAGAGGGGGCTGCCGTTCGCATCAAGCGGGCGTGCGACGACATTGCCGCCCTGCATGCCGATGCCGGTCCGGAAGGCGATGGTTCCCTTGATGGAGATGGTGCTGGTAGCGGTGATCTGCTTACCCGGGAATGCTGAGAGGTTCCCGGTTGTGACTGGGTAGAGACGATTGAGTGCTGCGATGTCATCGAAGGAGAGATGGTCGGGATCAGGAATGCAGGTGCCGCCGGCTGCGCCGCAGGCTCCGCTGAGCGGGTCCATGATCGGCCACGCGAACATCGCGTTGGGCTTGTTGCTGTCAGCGGTACGGTGGTTCACCTGCGCATAGTCAAGACCGAGGATGCGGCCAAAGGCGCGCGCGATCTCGTACTGCATCATGGCGACGAGACTGGGGGTGGTGGCGCAGAGGCCGTTGAGAAGGATGACGGCATGAGCGATGGTGGCGCTGGTGCGGATGTTGTCGAGCCACGGGTACACGCCGTTGTTCTGGCAACTGGTGGGATCAGAGGAGCCTGCGCCGAAAAGCAGGTTGATGAGAGAACCGTCGGTGTCGTATATGACGGCGAGAGGAAGATTCGTTGCGGATGGGGTGACATCGGCTGGGGCCGCGAAGGTCGGGTTACCGAAAAGCGCAGATCCGAGGATTGCGTTTCCGCTGTTCACATCTTCCGCGAGGGCTCCGGAGTTTTTGAGGACAATGCCAGCGGTTGGCACTGTGTTCCAGAGTGCGGCCGCGGCATCGACCATGGCGGTGGCTTGCTGGTTAGTGATCTGACTGTTCAGAGGGCCCTGGTCAACGTAATAGTTCACGAGGCCACCGGCCCAGCGCACTGGTTGCCCCACGACGCCTGGATCAAAATAGGTGCTGCCGGCGACCCACTTCGGGCCGCCAGCTTTGAGCGTCGAGGGGCCGAAGAGCATAAGCAGGACAACGCTGGTGATTGAGCGGCGCACGGCGGACTCCACGTATAAATCTGCGCGCAGGGTGCCATGCATTAGCGCCGTAGATTAGAAAGCTCTCATTTGTCTTCTGGAAAAGACCGAGGGTGCGATTGCTCAGGAGAACTGGAACTTGCGCAAGCACTCTCGTAACTGCACATACGTGGTAAGTCATTACCTTGGTTCACTTAGAAGTTACTTTCCTCGCTACAATGAATCCTGCAAACAAGCTGAGCAATTGAAGGAACTTAGGCGTTTTTGAGGGAGATCCTCGGGTACGAAGGGGAGGGCACCATTAGCACGCGACTGAGATTGGGAGATTTGCTCATCCGGGCCAAGCTCGTGACGGAGCAGGATGTTGCAAAGGCGCTTCAGAGGCTGTCGCTGTGCGGAGGGCGTCTCGGCGAAAACCTGATTGCCATCGGGGCGCTGACGAAGGAGCAACTGGAGCAGTTTCTGCACCGGACACCGCGCGAACCTGAGAATATCGCCGCGACGGGGCTGGATGAAGTCGATTTGCTGGCGCTGCTTCTCAAGTTGATGTACGTGAACCGGCTGCAGACGGTGCGTCAATTTGTGGATGCGATCAAGCTGCCGTACAACATCGTGCTTGAACTGACACGGATGGCGGTTGACAGACTGTACCTGCAGAATCTCGGTGCGCGCCAAGGTGACAGTCTGATCGATCTGACCTACCAATTCACGGATGAAGGCCGGCGGTACGTGATTGATGCAATCAACCGTCTGCACTACATAGGGCCGGCACCGGTGACGCTGGAGGAATTCAACCAGCAAGTCAACATGCAGAAGCTGACGAATGAGCTGGTGACGCCGGAGAAGATCAAGGCTGCAACGGCTGGATTGTCGTTTGATGAGCGGATCATTGAGCAGGCGGGGCCGGCATTGAATTCAGGACGCGCGATGCTACTGTATGGTCCTCCCGGAAACGGAAAGACGACAGTAGCGCAGCGCTTTGCTTCGGTGTTCAGCGATGTTATTTATGTTCCCTACGCGGTGATGGTGGAAGGACAGATCATCCGCGTTCACGACCCAAGTATTCACCTGCCGCTGGAGGGCGCGGATATCGAGGATGAGAATGCGTTCACGGTGGTGAGGGCGCAGAGCTACGATGCGCGGTGGGTTCCCTGCCAGCGACCATTCGTGATCACGGGCGGAGAACTGACGCTGGAGATGCTGGATCTTCGCTATGATCCGGCGGGGCAATACTACGAGGCCCCGCTGCACATGAAGGCTCTGGGCGGCACGTTTTTAATCGACGATTTCGGACGGCAGATTGTGAGTCCGACGAACCTGCTGAACCGGTGGATTGTGCCGCTGGAAGGCAAGGTGGATTATCTAAAGCTGCATACGGGCAAAACGTTTTCGATCCCATTTGAGGAACTGGTGATCTTCTCGACAAACCTGGAGCCAGAGGATCTGATGGATCCGGCGTTTCTGCGTCGGTTGCCGTACAAAATTGAGGTGGGTCCGCCGTCCGTTCTGCATTACGCCCGAATCTTTGAGAGCGAGTGTCAGAAACAGAAGGTTGAAATGTCGGAGGAGATCTTTGACACGATCGTCAACAAGATCACGGTGGAGAAGCAGCTTGAACTGGCTGCATACCATCCGCGGTTTATTGTCGACCAGGTGATCTCGACGTGCAGGTTCATGCGCCAGCCTCCCCACTTCGAACCGAGGTACATCGACTACGCGATTGATAACCTGCGCGTGAAACAGAGCACATCGAAAAAGGTGACGCAGGCGAGGATATAGAAGCAGGGAACAGGGAACAGATACAAACGTACTTCGCAGGTCTTCGGCTGCTGGGTTTCTCAGCACCCGGCCGTTGTTAAGGGCGCGGGACTGCGTTAAATTTCCGGGTAGAAATCGAAAAAGGCGTCGAGGCTCTGCTTAAGCTGGGCCTCGATCTGTTTGCGCGAGCCCTCGAGCACGTGCATGGTGACGTGTGCTTCGTTGCCGTTGGCTAGCTTGAGGGTGGCGTCGTCGATCTTGACGACTTCGCCTTCGGGGAGGAGGCGCATTCCGTACACAAGAGTCAGATTTGCCATATCAATCATCTTATCTTCAGGGGTTTGTTGGAGGGGCGGCGGTCCCGGTCAAGAAGGTTTGCGGAATAAGAGCTGCGGATGTTTTGACGCGGTTTTCCATAGCAGCACGGGCCAGCCTGCTCCATCTACAATCGACAGGGAAACCTCATGGCAGAGACACGTGACACGGTAATACTTGGTTCCGGCTGCGCCGGATTGACTGCGGCGATCTACTCAGCACGCGCGAACTTGAAACCCCTGGTTCTTGAGGGCCATGAGCCCGGCGGGCAGCTCAGCATTACTTCACTTGTAGAGAACTTCCCGGGGTGGCCGGAAGGGATCCAGGGGCCTGAACTGATCGAAAACATGAAGAAGCAGGCGTCGCGATTCGGCGCAGAGTTCCAACTGGCGCACCTGGACAAGGTTGAGCTGGGAACGCATCCGTTCCGGCTGCACACGTCGGCGGGGGAGATTCACACGCGGACGTTGATTATTGCGTCCGGCGCGAGCGCACGGTGGCTGGGATTGCCAAGCGAGCAGGCGCTGATCGGGCATGGTGTTTCGAGCTGCGCAACATGCGATGGGTTCTTTTTCCGCGGGAAAGAGATCGCAGTGGTGGGCGGCGGCGACTCGGCGATGGAAGAGGCGCTGTTTTTGACGCGGTTTGCGAGCAAGGTGACCCTGCTGCATCGGCGGCCGCAGTTCCGCGCGTCGAAGATCATGCTGGAGCGCGCGATGGCGCACCCGAACATTGAGTTCCGCACAAACACTACCGTGGATGAAGTGCTCGGCGTCGAAGAGAAGGAAGTGAAGGGCCTGAAGCTGCGCGACGTGGTGACCGGGATGACCGAGGACCTGCACGTTTCCGGGCTGTTTCTCGGGATTGGGCATGAGCCGAACGCCAAGATGTTTGCAGGGCAGATCGATCTGGACGACGAGGGATACGTGGTGACGCAGGAGAACATTTTCACGACACGTCATGGTGTCGTGGTTCCGGGCGTGTATGCGTGCGGCGACGTGCAGGATCGCAGGTATAGGCAGGCGATTACGGCAGCGGGGACGGGATGCATGGCTGCGCTGGAGGCGGAGAAGTATCTCGAGGAACACGGGCACTGAGTGGCGGGGCGCACGTCGTGCTGAATATCGCTGAAAACCTGGAACGAGTGGAGCAGGCCATCGCGGAGGCGTGTCGGGCTGCGGGGCGGCGGCGTGAAGACGTCGAGCTGATGGCGGTGTCGAAGACGTATCCGGCAGAGACCATTGCGGAGGCGGCGCGGCTGGGGCTGGCGCTGTTTGGCGAGAACCGGGTGCAGGAGTTTGCGGGCAAGGCGTCTGCGCTGGAGACACTTCGTTCTGGGACTGAGAAGCAGATTCGCGTTCATCTCATCGGACATTTGCAATCGAACAAGGCAGCGAAGGCGGTGGAGGTTTTCGATGCCGTTGATTCGCTGGATTCTCTGCGGCTGGCGCGGCGGCTGGACGAGGCTGCGGGCAAACTAGGTAAAAAGCTGCCGGTGCTGATCGAGGTGAAGCTGAGTCCCGAGGAGACGAAGGAAGGCCTCGAGCCGGAATCGCGCGAGGCGGCGGAGTTGCTGGAGGCGCTGCCGGATCTCGCGAACCTGGAGATGCGCGGCTTGATGACAATTGGGCCGTGGGGGGCGGAAGAGCGGGTGACGCGGGCGTGCTTCCGCAGCTTGCGCGAGTGGCGCGATCGCTGGGCGCCGAAGTATCCGCGGCTGAATTTTGATGTGCTGTCGATGGGAATGAGCGGGGACTTTCCGCTGGCTATCGCGGAGGGCGCTACGCGGATTCGAGTGGGGACGGCGATCTTCGGAAAACGTCAGCCGTACACGGGGCCCGCGTAGTGCTGCGCGAGGTACCGGGTGGAGTGACGCTCGCGGTGCGGGCGCAGCCGGGGGCGAAGAAGACAGCGATTACCGGCGTGTACGGCGAGGGAGATGCGGCGCAATTGAAGGTCGCGGTTCAGGCTCCGCCTGTAGAGGGGCGGGCGAACGAAGCGCTGATCGGGTTTCTGGCAAAGACGTTTGAGATCCCGAAGAGATCGGTTGAGCTGGTGAGCGGGGAGTTGTCGCGGAGCAAGGTGTTCTTGCTCCGCGACGCGAGCTTCGTCAGTGTGAAAGCGCGGTTAAGTCATCCAGCGAAATAGACGTGGCCGTGCATCCGGTTCGCCTCGGGACTCTGCGAGGAGATCGCGGGCGAGCGTGTGCAGTTCCATGCACCAGTCTTCGAGTTCTTCGACCCTGACTGTGCGGCGCGGAATCCAGGCGATGATCCAGTCGCCAGCTGCTTCGAACTGGCAGGAACCGACGGCATCGATTGTTGCTTCCGGGATGGCGTGCGGGCCTGTGCGCGGAAACGCGACGATCGTCTGTGAGACTGAGCCTCTGCCTCTTCGATGCGAAAGATCGAAGACGGCGAGTGGAATTCCACGCAACGTACCATGCAAGCAGTTGCGGGTGGAGCAGCACCAATGATTGAAGGAGGTGAAGTAGAGGATCAAGCCATCCGGCACAAGATCGCCTAGATACACCAGAGTGTGATCACTCGCGAACCGCTTGATCGCCCGCGCCCTGATCCTGCCGGAGATCAGAGACGAGACTCCGAGGCTGATGATAAAAGAACACCAAGCTGCAAAGAGCCAATTTCCTTGTGGGGCTTCCATCCATATCGTGTAGATGAAGAACCCGCACCAGACGGCGAAGAAGATGCTATCCGAAACGCCATTCAGCTTTTTCAATTTGCATAAAACCTCCGTGCCAGCGTTTATATGAACGCAAATTTGCCGGAGATGCAACCGGAAAGTTGCCGGAGTTTTCGGAGGTCAGTGGAGAGGGATGTTGCAGGCGGCGAGGGCTTCTGCGGGTTCGGGGCGGACGCGGAAGTCGGCGTGGGCTTCGGCGTGGAGAACCTTGCCGTCTTTGCCGATGACGTAGGTGGCGGGCAGGGGAAGACGCCAGCTCTTGTCACCATTGATGAAGGGGAGGTTGACGAGGATGGAGAGGTAATAGTCGCGGTGGTATTCGGGGATGCTGTAGACGAGCCCGAATTTTTCTGCGACGGCATTCTCCGGATCGGAGAGGACGGGGAAGGGCAGGCCGTGCTGGCCGACCATGAAATCGCTCTGGCGTTCGGTTTGAGGTGTAATCGCCACGAGGAGAGCGCCGTGCTCGCGGAGTTTGCCGTAGAGGTCGCGCCAGGTTTCGAGTTCGGTGACGCAGTAGGGGCACCAGCGGCCGCGGAAGAACTTGAGGACCAGCGGGCCGAGGGTGAGGAGATCGCGGGAGCGGACGAGCTTGCCTGCTGAGTCCTTCAGGACGAATTCGGGTGACTGAGTGCCGACGGGAAGGATGCGATCTTCGATGCCGGTGGCGAAGAGTTCTTCCACGGCGCGTTCGCTGATGGCGAGTCGTTCGGGTTGGACGAGGTTACGCGTGTTCGAGGTGATCTCGTCGAGTTGGTCCTGGAGAGGGGTCATGTTGAACTGAGGGTGGTGCAGGTTTTAGCGCAACAGCAGATCCTTCGCTTACCACCCCCAAGCTGAAGAGTACGCTTGGGGCCCCGTGCGCTCAGGATGACACGCGTGAGAAGGTCAGAGTGTCATCTTCCGAATTTTTGTTTGCCCATGAGGCCACTCATGCCGCCGCGGAGCATTTGTTTGGCGAGGCCGCCTTTGCCCATTTGCTTGAACATTTTGCTCATCTGCGCGTATTGGCGGAGGAGTTGGTTGACGTCCTGCACGGAGGTGCCGGAGCCTGCGGCGATGCGTTTACGACGGGAGCCGGAGATGACGTCGTGGTTGCGGCGCTCGAAGGGCGTCATGGAGCTGATGATGGCTTCCAGGCGAACGAATTGCTTTTCGTCCACCTGACCGGCGGCTTGCTGGAGTCCCGCGAAGGGACCGACGGAGGGCATCATTTTGAGGATTGACTCAATGGAGCCGAGCTTCTTGATCTGCTTGAGCTGATCGCGGAAATCTTCGAGGGTGAAGCCGTCGCCGAGGAGCGCTTTCTTAGCGAACTCTTCAGACTTCTTTCTGTCGAGCGAGGATTCAGCCTTTTCAATAAGGGAGAGCATGTCGCCCATGCCCAGGATGCGGCCGACGATGCGGTCGGGATGGAATGGCTCGAAGGCATCCGCTTTTTCGCCGGTGCCGATGAACTTGATGGGCTGGCCGGTGACATGGCGGATGGAGAGAGCAGCACCGCCGCGGGAGTCGCCATCCATCTTGGTGAGGACGACGCCGGTGAGGCCGAGGCGCTTGTGGAAGTCTTGCGCAGAGTTGACAGCGTCCTGGCCGGTCATGGCGTCGGCGACGAAGAGGATTTCCGACGGATTCAGGAGCTTTTTGAGCTGATCCATCTCGGACATGAGCTCTTCGTCGATGTGAAGGCGGCCGGCGGTGTCGACGATGAGGGTGTCGCAGGCGAGGATGCGGGCTTCGCGGCGGGCTTCGGAGGCGAGGCGCTCAACGAGTTTGGAGTCGGCGGTCTGCCCGTCAATTTTGCCTTCGTAGAGACGCGCTTCAATCGACTTGGCGACGACTCTGAGCTGTTCGCGAGCGGCGGGGCGGTAGACGTCGACGGAGACGAGCATGGGGCGATGTCCGCCCTTTTTGAGCCACTGGGCCAGCTTGCCGGAGGTGGTGGTTTTACCTGAGCCCTGGAGGCCGGCCATCAAGATGACGGTGGGGGGCTGAGAGGCGAACTTGAATCGGGCTGTGTCGCGGCCGAGGAGCTCGATGAGCTCGTCGCGGACGATCTTGATGACTTGTTCTGATGGCGAGAGGGCGGTCAACACTTCGGAGCCTACGGCCTTGGCCCGGATGTGCTCGATGAGTTCCTTAACGACGTTGAGGTTAACGTCGGCTTCGAGCATGGCGACGCGGATCTCTTTGAGAGCCTCGTCCATGTTTTCTTCGCTAAGGGTTCCCTGGCCTCTGAGGGTTTTGAAGGCCCGCTGCAGCTTCTCTGTAAGGTTCTCAAACATATCGTCAGATTCAAGTGTACCGAAAAGGACGTGTGAGCGGCGCTGACGTGCCGGCAGCGGGTCCAGCAGAGTCAGCGACGCGCTCCATGTTCCCGCTGAAGCGCTCGACAGGATGAAGAAAAGCGATTTAGTATGGCGCTGCCGTGGATGGCCGGGTTTTTGGATATCTGACTGGCCGTGTGGGTTCGAGGGAATCGTGGAGGGCTGGATGAAGCGCGTTCTGTGGGTCTTGACTGGGTTGGTGATTGCTGCAGCGTTCGGGTTTGCGTCGAGTTCGAAGCTGCCGGACGGGAGTGAGTTTCCCGCGTGGGAAAAAGAACTGCATTTCACGAAGACCTACTACGTGGATGTGCAGGCGAAGAATGCTGATGATGCTGGGCCGGGGTCGAAGGAGCGACCGTTCAAGACGATCAATCATGCGGCGCAGGTGCTGAAACCGGGCGAACGGGTGGTGATCGGGGCAGGTGTCTATCGCGAATTCATTCAACCAGCGCGCGGGGGAACCGGCGCCGACGCGATGATCAGCTATGAGGCTGCGCCGGGAGCGACGGTGGTGGTGAAGGGTTCGGCGGTGGTGAAGGATTGGCAGGCGAGCGACGGGTGGAACTTCGGGATCGATCCGCAGACGAAGAAGCCGGTGAAGGCGTGGGAGCTGAAGCTCGACTCAAAGTTGTTTCCGAATGGATACAACCCGTTTGAAGTGGATAACGTGATCGGGAATAAAACCTGGCTGCGTTATGCCGAGGACAACATGGCGACGTATTTCAGGCGGCGCGGGCTGGTGTTTGTGGATGGGCATCCGCTGGAGCCGGTGGAGACGGCGAGCGATCTTGGCAATCCAACGCGATCACTCAACTACTTCAAGAAGCTGGTCTGGGCGCCGCTGTTCAAGGAGTTTCAGCCAGAGGCGGGCAAGGTGTGGATCGAGCCGAATGGGATGACGCTGCATATCCGGCTTGCGAATGACGATGATCCTGCGAATCATACGATCGAGATCACGACGCAGGAGCAGGTGTTCGCGCCGGCGCAGCGTTATCAACAATACATCCGAGTGAAGGGAATCACCTTCATGCATGCGGGGAATGGATTTCCGGTGCCGCAGCGCGGGATGGTTTCGGTTAATCGAGGGAATCACTTCATCTTTGAAGACGACACGTTCGAGTGGGCGAATAGCGTGGGGTTGGACATTGGAAATGAGGATTGGGCCGCGTCGAGGCCGCCGCAGGCCGTAGGGTTTGATGTGATCCGCGGAAACACGTTCAGGTATTGCGGGATTGAGGGGCTGGGCGGCACGGGCGGGCCGCAGGACACGCTGGTGGAGCGGAACCTGTTCGAGTGGATCGGATGGCAGGACGCGGCAATGATGTCGGAGTCCGGCGGAACGAAGATGCACGTGGCGCACAATCTTCTGTTCCGTAACAACGTGGTGCGGCACATAAGGCACGGAAACGGGATATGGCTGGATATCGGGAACAAAAACGTGCGCATCACGGGAAATGTGTTTACGGATATTCCTGGCGATGTGAATCCGCACGCGGTGCACATCGAAGGCAGTGACGACCTCAATCAAATTGACAACAACATTTTTTCGAACCTGACCGGCGGAATACTGATTCGCGATACCAACAACGTGATCATCGCCTACAACCTGTTTCTGGATTGCAAAGAGGTGTGCGTGGATACGACGTCCGGGATCAATGGACCGCGGCCGATCATGGGACATACGAATGACGTCCACAATCTTATGGTGCACGACAATGTGTTCGCGAAGATGGGAAGATCGGCGATCGAGTTCAACAACGGAAAGAACGACGCGGATGGGAATGTATACGGCGTGACGGCGGGGCCGTTCGGGTTTGGAGGCGGGCCGTACTTGAGGGTGAAGTTTCCAGAACCGGCGGAGTGGGACAACTTGAAGTCGTGGCGGGAACAGCGGCAGTGGGACGAACACGGAGCGACGGCTGAGATCGATGCCGAGCTCGATGCAGACAAACTTGAGTTGACGTTTGCTGCGAAGGGCGATGTGAAGGCTGGACCGGTGTTCAAAGGGATTGATTCGGATTTGTTCGGGAAGACGGTGAGCGGCGATCGTGGGCCGGGGCCGTTCTCGGATCTGATGACCGGGACGGGTGTGCGGAAGGTGGATCCGCGGTAGAACAGGGAACAAGGGAACGAGAAGACGAAGGAACGAAGATCAGGGATTGGGGCGCGGCTCTGGCTGAGTTTGCTTGAGCCAGTCGATGATTGGGTTCCAGTATTCGGGCTGCGGGTTGTAGAAGGGTGCGTTGTGGGAGGGAGCGGGGAGGACGAGCAGATCAGCGCGGCCGCCGGTGCAGGCGAGGAGTTCTTCAGCCATATGGCTCTGGAAGAGACGATCGCGGTCCCCCTGGACGATGAGGATGGGCATTGTGGAATTGCACAGGGCTTCGCGGGCTGACCAGATGGGCGGGACGAGCGGCGTCATGAACGGCGGAATCCACGCTGCTCGCGCGGCGTTGCGGAATGAAGTGTAGCCAGCGCAGAGGATGAGACGGTCGGCCGTGACGCGGTTCAGAATCGCAGGCGCGATGCCGGTGCCGAGCGAGAAGCCGAGAAGCGTGATGGGTATGCCCGGCGCAAGGCGCTGGAGAAGTTGGAACGAGGAGATGGCGTCCTGCTCGAATTGGAGGAAGTCAGGCAGGCCGGTGCTGCCGCCGTAGCCGGAGTAATCGAAGACGAGTGAGGCGATGCCGCGTTCTGCGAAGAGACGCTGGATAGAGAACCACTGCGGGACGACTTCTCCGATACCGTGGCAGATTAGGAGTGCTGAATCCGGGTTACTGGTTGCGGGTTCGACGTAGACTGCGTCGAGGATGTTTTTGCCGCTTGGGATTTTGTGTTGGGTTGCGCGAAGGGTGGGGCAGTCAGGACGGGAGCGGGGCACTCGGCCGAGGAGGCGGTCTCTTAGCTGCACGATGCGGCTGGCGATGGTGAGGGAAGTCGTGAAGGCGATTCTTTGAGCGAGACTCACGAGCAGTTACTCCCGACGTCCCACTTTTTCAACGAAGAGTGGGGCCGCGATATTCCCCGGTCCCCAAATGCGAGGGTGTCAAGTTCCAAGAGATGGTTTACAGATTGTCTCTGGACATCCTTTACATATTTGTTGAGAGGTTTTGTTGTTCGACGAAGCGGTCGACGATCGTCGACCGCTTGGTTGCTGGATCGAGCTCGCGA
>Ga0207695_10000604_pt1 | contig 71983 bp, 57 predicted proteins | sample KBSC54metaG_FD_184354 | JGI IMG/M metagenome (GOLD analysis project Ga0207695, IMG submission 184354) | Corn rhizosphere microbial communities from Kellogg Biological Station, Michigan, USA - KBS C5-4 metaG (SPAdes) (version 2) | ecosystem: Host-associated > Plants > Roots > Rhizosphere > Soil...
ACGAATCCGAACGGGTGGAACGTCCGGGAATGGTTGAGATAGCAGAAGTGCCGGCAATCAAGGAAAAAATGGAAAACGTCTCGCCATGGCGGTTCTGCGTCGCGCCGATGATGGACTGGACAGAAATCGCATAGCTGTTGGGCTTTCTGGCCATCTGGTGCATTTTTGGTGCATCAAGATTGTTCGCAATGTCGTCGATTAGCCAGACTCCATCGTTGGTAGGACGCGGGACCCCTTCGGCGGAAGACGCGTCGACAATGTTAGTCGTTCGAGTCAGTTGCATCGCGGTCGTCAACGGTCGCTGTTCGACCCGAAGCGGACGGCTGCAGATCGGCTGCGATAGACTGAACCAATTGCGGCAGCTGTCGCTTAGCTCAAGTGTTAGGGCGCAGGAGTACGGCCACTGGGGGAAATTCGCATGGACTCATTCTCGCGGCGTCGAGGCCTAGCTCGTCCCGACGCGGAAATCAAGATCAGGAATGACGCGCCACCGGAGGTTCGGGACGCGACGATTGGAATCGCCTATCAATGTGGTCTTAAGCCAAGTGAGATCAGAGCGGTCCTATGCCAGGCCCTCTTTCGAGCGCCCGACAGGAACAACTGGTCAGAGTTTCCGAACATCGATGGTGAAGTCCGAGGGCTGATCGAAGATTGCGAATGGTTTGAGGTTTACGATCTGATCGAAAAGCTTGCAGACATGTGCGCGCGTAGGGGGCAGGACTACGCCGAGGAGATGAATCGATTCTTCCGAGGTGCCGGTGTCGGCTGGCAGCTCATAGGTAATCGGATCGAAATGCGCGGCACTGAGATCTTCGAGGTCGCAGTTCGTCAAGGTCAGGCGGTACTGCGCGAGCGAGGGCAAACGACGGCGGCAACTGAGCTTCATGAGGCGTTGAACGATCTCTCCCGACGCCCTCAGCCGGAAACGACTGGCGCCATTCAGCACGCGATGGCTGCACTGGAGTGCGTAGCGCGCGATGCCACCGGAAGCAAAGACACGCTGGGGCAACTCGTCCAACGCAACGCCGGTTTTTTTCCTCCACCGATTGATCAGATCGTTGAGAAGGCGTGGGGATATACGTCCAACTTCGGTCGCCACCTCACGGAGGGACAACCACCGCAGTTCGAGGAAGCCGAATTAATGGTTGGTATTAGCGGTGTTCTTTGTCGCTATCTGTCCCGCAGAGCGCCGCGTCGATCGCAATGACTGCGAACCAAGAGCCGACCTCTCACATCCGCATATTTATTGGGGCTCCCTTGGAGCACCAATCGGAACACAAAGCCCTCCGAGCGGTGTACGCCGCATTGACGCAATCTCATTGCAGGGCCCATGTCTTCGCGAACTTCAATGTGTCCGGTCGCCAGGTGGATCTCGCCGTCTTCACCGACACAACGACACTCGTTGTTGAAGCAAAAGGGTATACCCACGCCATAAGGGGAGGCATGAACGGACTGTGGGAGCAACGCGGCTCCTATGGTGCCAGAAAGATCGGAAACGCCTATGACCAAGCGCTTGGGGTCAAGAACGCGTTGCGTGATGAAATGCAGAAGATTGCCCAGGTTGATGGATACCCCAATGGACTCGTCGCCATCATGCCGGACGTTCCGGCAGACTCGGATGTGACCTCGGGCGATTTCAAGGTCGCGGTTGGCGGCGAACGACAAATCGCGCGGATGTTGTCTCAAAGCTCAGGCGCTGTCTTCACGGAAGCGATGTGCGAGGCGCTCGTCGTGCGACTGCATCTTGAGCCAGTCGCGAGCGTTGATGCCGCTTTGGATAACCGCGTGTTGCTGGCGACGAGAGCATCTGCCGCATACCTTACGGCTTTCGCCGAGTTCTACGGGCCGCAGGCCGCCAGTCTCCTCGGCGATCAGTACGAACACCAAGGATCCACGACTGCACTGGCGGAGGTCCAATCCATGACCGCCGAGGGTGCCGCCGGCGTTTTGGTAAAGGGACCATCGGGCTGCGGAAAAACTCTGCTGGCGACTTCGTGCGCAATATCGTGCATGGGACGATATTGTTTTCCGATCTTCGTTTCCGCAAAGGATTTCGATGGCCGGCTTCAGAGCCTTCTCGACAGGGAGATCGGCCTCCTGACTTCCCTGTCGGTCCGCAGCATCATCAGCGCCAGCAGGGTTCTTGGCAAGAGGATCATCCTCTTCCTCGATGGCTATAACGAGTGCAGAGACGATCTCAAGATTGCCCTGACCAGAAGCCTGAGGGCGTTTGCGCTGCGCTTTGGCTCTGGCCTTTTTGTCACGACCCAGCACGATCTGTCTCGCACGGAACTGCTGTCGCTAAACACTATCACCGTCAAGCATCCCTCAGATGAACTGAAAGCTGCGCTCGCGAGGATCGCAGAGCTAGGTGAGCACGCAGACAGTTGCATCAACCTTCTTCAGGTCGCGCGTTCAGGACTGGAAGCCCATCTTGTAGGACTGGCAGGCACATCGCTTTCGATTGGCGCCAGCAGGTTTGCCCTCTTCGATGCCTATTCAAGGATCAAACTAGGAGTTACTGCTAGCGACGGCATTCGCGCCCTGAGCACCCTTGCGAATACGCTTGCCGAGCGTGCGTGCTTCAGTCTTTCCATTCGAGAATTCGACAGGCTCAGTGACTCGATTGACCTTGGCCGCGAGGCCCGGGATGTTTTGCTTCGCTCGCAACTTCTCCATCTGCGTGGCGATAGGGTGAGCTTTGTGCACGAATTGTTCTATGCGGCGTTTGCAGCAGAAGCCGTCATGCGCGGGGCAGGAAAAGATCTCTCACGGATTCGATTCGCTCTCAAATCACCGCGGTTTCATTCTTCCAAGTCATTCATCGTTGGGGCTATTGAAGATGACCGGGTGGTGCAGGACGTTCTCGAAGGAAATACGGACCAAGATCTCCTGATCGCTTGCTATCGCTGCGAATGCGGAACCTTTGCCCAGACCATTGTGAAGCGCAGGATAGAAGCCATCCTGGATGCCATGGGTGACGAGGCTCGGGGAGTGGAGTTTGAGCTCATCGGAGACGATGGGGACGGTGTTGCCATCGTTACCGCGTCGTTGCGCCGCGATATTGCGGATTGCCAAAGTTATCTTCCTGCCATAGTGCAGGGTCTGACGGAGGGCAGATATTTTGACGCCGTCATGGCGGCGTGCAGAAATATGGATGACGCCATAGCAAATGCCGAAAGAGTTTTTGCTCCTGACGCAAAAGCGAGGAAGACTCGCTTCCGGCACGCGTTGTTCTCAGAAGCGTATGTCATGCACCGCACTGCGGCCATATCGCAACTGATCAACTTTATACATAGCGGATTGTTGGGCCGTCGGCAGTTAGGAAGAGATTTTGAACTGGCTAGCAGGAAAGCTTGGTCTGTTGCTGGGACGCCTGGTCAGTTTTACTTTCTGATTGCGCTGACCAGATACACGGATCATGAACAGGAACTCGTTCCGTACGTAGCGCAGCTCCTGAAAAACGTCAGATCTTATCCCTATCATCTTCAACTTGATCTGATTTGCTTTGCAAGCCGTTTTCGTGAGGTGGACGAGCCGCACCGCACTGCAATGATCGACGCATTGAACGCATCCCTCGACAAGCTTGGGTGGATGATGAACACCGTGATCTTCGAGGCTCTAAGTGCTCTTGGAGCCTTCCAAAAGGAGGAAGAAAATCAACTGGAAGTGGTTCGAAGCGAGATCCAGGACGCGCTGATCACACGAGGGCCAGAGGCTGATCAGGCTGCCTGGCGAGTTTTTTCGTGTCAGTTCGATCATCCTTTCGATTCTGCGTATTGGGAAGTTGTGCAGGGCCTCGATGGTGCACAGAAGAAACTCTTGCTCACCAAAGCTTGTCGTGGTGCGACTGACCCTCACGCGATGTTCGTCGGCATTCTCATCCGGCAGTTGTCTGACTTCGATGACCCTGCTGTGGCCTTCACCATTGCGCCATGGACTGAATTGCCCGACCAGCAGCACAGCATGCCTCAGGATGCCATCGAAGCTTTTGTAACGGCACATGAGGCGTTGGGACACCTCGGCGTCGAGCTTCCCGAATCGAGAGGCAATGCCTCAACGCCGGCCGGCCGCGCCCTACTGGCCTGCGGGGAGCTCTTCTATTGGTCGAATAGACATGATGTAAAACATCCTGAGACCTCGATCCATACGAGGGCAGCACGATCTGTCCTTCTGGATCATTCTGCGTGTGCAAGCGCCGGCGCACTGCATCTCACCATGTCGAAAATGATTTCCGCCGATGGCACGCGCAAATCGTTGAAGAACGACTATCCGAACTTGGCTGCTGCTGTTTGCCGCGAGGCACTTAAGAGGCCAGAACGGCAAGTTTCGTTCTACACGCATGTATTTCGGGATGCGGCGAGCATTGCAACCTTCTCGATCCAAGTCCTGGGAGCGTCGGGCGACAGAGATGATCTGGTCATCTTGAGGGCCCTCTGCGACCAAGAGAGTTACGGCGTTGACGCGCTAGACGCCATCAAGAAGATTGAAGCACGCACGAACCACAGGTAGATCCAGGTCTGGTCGGACTCCATGCCGCCTCGCGTGGCATGCTTGCAATCATCTTCCGCCGATGCTTGGTCGAGCGGCCGGTATTGGCCGATAGTTGCGGGTCACTGCGAAGGCGTCGCAGGCTATGCAGCTTTCTGGCCATCCGGTGCATTTCTGGTGCGATCAAGATAGTCCGCAACGTCCTGAATCAGCCATACGCCGTCCTCAGTAGGACGCGGGAACTTGCCTGCGGAAACCCGGTTGCGAATGGTCTGCGATGCCTTGCCGCCGAGCAGCATGCGCACCTGTTCGAGCGTGAGCGTCGTCGATTCGAACTGCGCTAGGAGCAGAAAGACTGTTTTCACTTCGGAGGCTCCAATATCCCGCGGTTTTGTGCATTGGCAATAACTTGACCGCATCCATCTCGCGAAGGTGACGGTGGGGTCTAGGAAAATCCGATCTGCAGGCGATTCGTTCTGTTAAATAGCGTGCTGCTGCCCAGCTGCGACGAGCATCACCCGCGGTTGTTTGCGAATAGGCACCGAGCGAAGGCACACTGATCGTCGTGGCAGATGTGCATCAGCGATTTTCAAGGTGCAGACCAGTCATCGGCTCCAGCGCCATCGCGGATGAATTAAACAAGCCCGCGGCATACAGAGTGTGGCGCAAGAACTTCGCGTGCGTCTCGCTACTGACGTCAAAGCCGTGCTCCGGAATGTGCCAGCCATAGAGCGCGCTCCACATAATGTGATCCGTCGCCCGATGCGTCACGTTTCCGTACGTGATCTGCAGAGCGATGCAATCGGTTCTTGTTGGCGTGTAGACGAACGTCAGTGGGGAGGTAAACGCGGCTTCGCGCCAGGTGCATTGCACTAGGAGTCGTGGTGCTCTGACAGGTTGGCCATTGACGCGCAATTCCGCACAAGACGGTTCGACTACGGTATGAACGACGATCGATCCGAGCAGGCGAAAATTACAAGCGATCCGCGTCAGCACGGCAGCAAAGTTGAGTGTCGCTTCCGCCTTTGCCGCTTCGGTTCGTGCAATCGCATCCAGCGACTGGCGAAGCAGATTGTCCAGCAGCGATGAATTGTTGATCTGCATAGTCATGAATTGTCGTGAGTAGAGGGGTTCAGCTTGAGCCGGGCGCAATCAGAAATACCGCACGGACGCCGCGGGGCGTCACGGTATCGTGGGAGCGAATGGATTCCGCCCGCCGCAGGCAGGGAGAGGTTCGAGCGAGTGAAGGACAGACGGCCGCCGCAGGCGCGATCGGGTCTGGGCGCGGTGGTGCCACGTGCGCGCAGAAAATTAGCGCACCTGAGATCTGCCGCTAGTGATTGATCGGCGCGTTGACGAGTGGATTTAAGCCTTGGTGCGCGACTTGCGAGCCGGCTTGCCTTCGGTGTCGCGCATCTTCTCGATGTCGACCTTGTGGAGCTTCTCCCATCCGCGGATATAGTCCCCGAGAATGGTTTCCATGACATCAAACAGGGACATACCCTTGAACGCCGCGATGATCTTGAGGCGTTCGCGTGTGTCCTCGTAGACGTAGCTGTTGACCGTACGTCGTTTTTTCTTGGTAGCGCCTTGCGAGGTTTCCACGTGCCTGCCTCCCGATACCCGACTGCTTGCGAGAGCGACATCAGAGATGCCGCGGCTCGCGGACGTTTTACCTGCATGCAGTGCAAAGGGCAAGGGGTCATAGATCAGACCTTTGTAGTAGATGCGCTATCTGCCACGTCCGGCGCTTGCGCCTGCCGCAGTTCGGCTTCCAGGCGCTCGCGCAGTTCCGAAATTGCGATCGGCAAATCACGAACCACGTCGGGCTCGTAGCTCCGCTCGATATCACGCATGAGAAACGGCACGTTTGGAAAATGCGTTAGCAGAATCTTCAGCGCCGCCACGCGGGCACTCGTTGCTACGGACATGGGACTCCATCGGCAGTTGTCACTCGGAACCGAATGGTGCGCAACTTTGCAGAGTTGCGCAGCTATCCACTCGCATAGGTTTAAACCTAAGGCGACATTTACGATGTTTGTGGTACTTAAGGCATGAGAACGATTTCACGATGTTTCCGCCGCAGACGCGTCCTTTTTCACCGCGGCTTTCTTCCGAGTCTCCGGCGGTGACGGCGCCTTTTCGCGCAGATAGCGATTGAAGCCGCTGTCTCGGGCCAGAAAACTTTCAAGCAGCGCAATGATCGTGTCGGCTTCCGTTGGAGCGTGCTTGGGGTCGAGCCCCTGCTGTTCGGTGTAATAGGCGATGTACGCGCGTAACTTCCCTTCGAGTGGCGACGTGATGTTCAGCACCTTGCGGATCGCAACGTGCTTCACGGGAATGGCGGGAAGCAGCTTTGACTGGGACACGGCAAATCCTCCACTAGCTGCGGTACGGCGGCAGTTCAATGTCTTTGGTCACGAAGACTGCGACGCGTTGGCCCGGTCGCACGACGAGCGTCGGCTGGACTTGAAGGTCTTTCTGTACGATCTGCTGGCCGGCGCTATTGATGTTCTGCGCCGCGCCGGCGGCCGCGAGCTGGCCGAGCGCTGGGTTCGCGGTACTAACACCGCCGCCGTACGACTCTTGTGCGGCCGCGCCGAGTAATGAACCCAGGACGACGCCCTGCGCGAGCTTCCACCAGTGGTTGTCCACCTTGTCGCGCACACCGGAGAATCCGGAGAGATCGGTTCCCGGCATGCTTTCCAAACTGATGCTGCTGCCGTTCGGAAACCGCACGCGTGTCCAGACGAACAGAACGCGTTCCTGACCATACGTGATCCGGCTGTCGTATTCGCCGATTAGCGTCGAGCCTTGCGGAATGAGTACGAGCCTGCCGGTGACGGTGTCGTAGATCGTCTCAGCAACTTGCGCCGTGATCATTCCCGGAAGGTCGCTATTGATCCCCGTCAACAGCACGGCCGGGATCATGGTGCCGGCGCCGACGTACACCTTGTTCGCCGGCGTAAGCACGGTCTGATCCAGGTATGGATCTGTCGTATGGCGTGCGCTCGCGAACGCACGTTTGTCGTCCTGCCGGTTGTCCTGGTCGCGCGGCGAACGTGCTGCAGGGTCGGACGCCGTAGTCGGCGCGTTCGATGATGCGGCCGCAGGCGTCAACGTTGGTGTCGTCGAGCGATCGCCAAAGTCGGGCTTCGCGTCACGCGCGGCGGCGCGACGCTTGAGGCGAGCGAGCGTCATGTCGGCGAGTAGCTTTCCGACTGGGTCGTCTGCCGTGGTACCGGTGCGTGCGAGCGCGTCATTCTTCATGTCGAGCTGCGCCGCGCCGAACTCGCCCCCGACCGGGTTGCCGAGCTTCGGCACGTCATTACGCCGCTGTCGTGCAGCCGCGGTGGCATAGTCGCTCGGCAAGTCGTTCACCGCATCGGAGGGAAGCACGAGCTGCGTGCTCGATTTCGTCTGCACGGCTGGCTTCTCCGGCTGCCGCAACGCGGCGGCAAGCGCGAAGGCGATCAAGATGCCCAGGCCGAGCAGGACCGATGCTATCGCGGTGCGATTCAGCCGCTTCACCCGCGGCGCCGGCGCGCGCAAATCGATCGGCGGTGCGGCCTCCGGTGGGACGTAACCGCCTTCATTTGTCGTTGTCATGGTCGGCTCCTCAGCGGCAGAACCACGCGTGGGCAGTACAGCGCTCCACATCGATCTGTTTGTCGCCGACGCGCAACTGCGCATTCGCGAACAACCGATCGACGATGTAGAGGCGGTCCTTGATGCGGTAATTGACGAGCAACGGCTTTCCGTCCTCGATCACGAACAGCGCTGGCGCATCGCCGCTTGCCATGCTCTCGGGCATCTTCAGGTAGACCTTCGCGCCATCGTCAAACACCTGAGCCGGTTTCCACGACAAGTCGCGCCCCTTCACGCGATAGCGGAAATTGAGCTTGTCGGGTGATACCGCCAACGCTTCGCTGCTCTCCTGCTTGGCCTGGTCGTCGACTTCCCTCTTGACGAGGGCCGCTGCATCTTCGTCGGGATAGAACCAGCGCACAGCGGGCATGTACCAGTCCGGCTTCGAGCGCAGATTGAGGTGATACACGCGTTTCGTCGTCGGCACGATCAGGTTCGTTTCGATACCTTCGTCGCGCGGTTTCACGACGATGTGCGTGTGCGCGCTCGCGCCGCTGCCGCTCGTGAACTCGGACTTGATCCAGCCTTCGGTATCGCCAGCGACAGGTTCCGCGGTCAGGCTCTCGCCTGCTTCGAGCTCGATGTCGGTCAGCCGATCAAGTCCCGCGTAGACGATGTAGATGTCGCTTTCGCGATAGCCGTACACCGTGGCGCTGCCCGCGCTGCGCGCCGTCGTCGGGTGCTCGCTCGCCTTGCCGACGTACTCGGCCACGCGTGCACGTTCCTTCGTATCGAACGTGTCCTTCTCTTCATCGAATGCCTTGTCGGCGGCGATCTCGTGAGGCGATTTCGCATGCGAAATCGGAAACGCCAAGTCGGCCGGCAGCCACGGGGTGGCCGACCACGCCGGTGTTGCGTCCAGTGTGGCCGCGGGTTCGGAAGCCGAGCCCTGCGGTTTCAGGTACGGCGCCGGACTGGTCACGCTGACGGTGGGCAACGTCGGAATGACTTCTTTGATCGATGGGACGATCGGCTTCGCATCGTTGCCAGCAGCGACGGCTCCAGCGGCAAAACCCAGGCACGAAAGTAAAGCGAGGACGGTACGCATAGCGCTCCTTGAGGGACGAACGGATCGGAGAAGAAAGGTCAGTGCGACGTGGATTCGAGGTCGCGGTGCCATTCGAAATCCTTCACGAAGATTCCGAGCGGATTGACCGCGATTTCCTCTTCGGTGGATGGCGCCTCAAATTCGAGCGTGAACGTCGCCGTCCAGGTGGAGGATTCCTTCAGCGCGCCTTCGCGCTGATAGCTCGACTGTGACCAGCGCAGCTCGTAGGAGTCGGCGGCGATCGGCAGCACGCTTTGCAGTTGCAGGGTGACGGTCTCCTGGCCGACTTTCGACAAGAGACTGTCCGGCTGCCGCGCCCAATCATTGAGCTTGCTCGCGGCGGACTGGCGCATGAAGTGGTACGCCTCATTCCACTGCGCACGGACGACGACGGGATCGAGCGGCACGGTGCGGAGCAGGCGCACGACATGGCTAAGGAAATAGGCGATCTCGGCTTGTTGCGGCGTATAGGTGTGTTCCGTCGCCTTGCCGACGACGTTCGTCACGCCGGTCGTCTTGTCGACCGTAATTACCACCGGCTCGACCAGCGAGCGTGTCATCGCGTAGAGGATTCCACCGGTCAGGGCGAGTGTCGTGAACAACACCGCGAAGAACGCGAGGCGCCAGTGCTTCGCATTCGTGACGACGGTGCCGAGTCGATCATCCCATTGCCGGCGCGCGGCGCCGTAAGGTGTGATCGGTGCGCGGTCGGGTTTGCGGCCCATCGGTTCGTGCAAGAGTTCATCGGCAAGCGACATGCGTCTTCATTCCTTGTTCGTAGAGTCGGCGGGCGTTTCGGGCGGTGGCGGCTCTGCTACCTTCAACGCGGGCTCCGACACCTCGTCGGTCAGCGGTTCGTCTTCGACGCGTGCGGCCTTCGCGGCTTGCTCGGTGGCCTGCGTCGCGCCATCGCGAGCGGTCGCGTCGCGATGGAGACTGGCGCCAAGGTTCGGGCGCGTGCTGCTTGCAGCCGCGTCGTCCGTGCGCCGCTGACTGGGTGCGATGCGAGCAGCGTTAAGCGTGTGCACTGTGGCCGGCGCACGGGATGAGGGCGCGTCACCTGCCATGCGAGCGACATCGGCTGCATCAGCCGGCGGTCGGACCGCCGCCGCCTCGTCGGTCGCCGCGCTATCGCCGGTTGCATTCGGTGCGGGTGCGGCGTCACTTGTCCGCGGCGCGGCACTCGTTGATGCGCTCTGCGATGCCGCAGTGGAAGAAGACGCAGCGGACGGCGTCGAGGAGCCGGGAGGGGAAGCGGCATCGCCGCCCGCTGCGGGGGAACTCGGATTCGTAGACGCGGAAGCAGGTTTTGCACTCTCCTGCGCTGGCGCGATGCCGTGCGCGGCGAGGCCGGTGAGCTGGCCATCGCTCACACGCTTCTTCATCGTTTCGGCCATACGCGCCAGTGGACTCAACGCCACCTTTGCCGCGCCGCCCACGGCGCCAGCGGCTTGACCAATCGGACCCGCGCCGGCTTCGGCTGCCCTTGCCGCACCGACGCCCGCCCCGGTCTTGATCGCGGACGCACCTTGCACCGTCGCGCCAACACCGCTCGCCGCGGCGCGACCCGCGGCGGCGATGCCGGCAGCGCCAAGTACAACCGCGCCTCCGGCTTCAAGTGCAGCACCCGTTGCATGACCGGCACTAAGCGACGGCGATCCGGCAAGCAGCCCCGCTGCCACGCCGGGCGCGTGCCAAGCGAGAAAACAGATCGTCATCGCCGCGAGCAATGTGCACCACGCATCGCGCATCGAAAAGTCTGCAGGCACCGTGATCTGCTGGAGCACCGGCTGCGCGATCGCGATCACGAACGCGAGCACCATCAATTTGATGCCATGCGCGAGGACCGCACCGAACGCCTTCTCAGCGAGAAACGCGGTATGTCGGAACACACCGCACGGCAAGAGAATTAACGAGAGGATCGCGACGATGTAGAACTCGAGGTAGACGAGAAAGCACTGAATTCCAAGCAGGAAGAACGAGAACAGAATCCCGATCATGGCAAGGCCGATCTGCATGATCGTTCCGAGATTCTTCAACGCCGTCCACGTGCCCGATGTCAGCGAGTCGACCTTGTCGCTCAAAGGCTGGATCGCATTGAGCCCTTCGGCGACAATCGACGACGGATCGTTGAGAGCCAAACTACCTGGCGAACTGGATGCCCCGCCCGCCGCAGCGCCGACGCGGGCGAACGACTGCATCGTGGTTGTGGTGACCATCTGCCACTGTTGGATGAAGAAGAAAAAGATCCCGATCATGAGGAGCTTCTGAATCAGCCCCTTCACCGCGTCATCGCCGCTCATGGCCCACCACAAACCGGACAGCGTGAGTTCGATGCCGACAAGAATGCCGAGCAGCGACATGGCCTTGGGTTGCAGGGCACTCCAGCCGCCGTTGAACACGGTGAGGAAAGCATCGAGCAGGTGCGTCAATGTGCCGGTATCGGGCGTCATGGGAAATCCTCGCTATTGAGTAACGGAGTCGATGATCAGTAGCGTGGATCGTGTGCGGGCTGCGGTGTGTATTGATCGCGATCGTGCGCATGCAATTGCTGGCGGATCGCTTCTGACGCGTCGTTTTCGGATTGCTCACGAGCCATCTTTTCGAGCACGACGCCGTTGAACGTAGCGACCTGGGTGTTCAACCGCTGCAGGTCATCGTTCACGCGCATGGTCAGCTGGTTGCCGGCCTGGATTGCCTGCAGCGCACCCACGCCACCCTGGCTGCTGAAGGTCATGAACTGCGTGTCGCCGACGGCGTATTGCAGGTCCTTCAGGACGCCGGCGCCCTGCTGCAACGCTTGCAACAGGTTCTGCCTGTGTTGGTCGCCCCACTGCGCCTGCAGCGTGAACATGTTGATGTTGTCCGCCGGCGACATCCGCAGATTCGGATAGCGCGCGGCGTAGCTGTACGACAGGCTGTTGTAGTTGCCGACCAGCTGCGTCAGGTTCTGGACGTCGTTGAGAATGTGCTGGAAGCGCGAGATGTAGCCGTTGATGATTTGCTGCGGCAAGTTCTTCAGATTGAGAATCTCATTCGCGATCATCTGCGCTTCGTTGATGTTCGACTGCAGCGTGCGCGCCGCAGTCAGCACCTCCTGGGCACCATTCAAGTAGTTCTGCGATAGATTCGCCGCGTCGATAACGGCGAATTGCGCGTGCGCAGGCGTCGGCGGCATCGCGACGAACGCAGTGGTGATGGCGACGAACAAGGCATTGCGAGTCGAACTCATGCTGAGGTCCTCACTGAGTTGGTGCGGAGAAGGAATCGAGCGCATCGACAGCCCAATCGACCGGCAGCCGCCGCTCGGGTGACGGATCGCTCGCTCGCGCGGAGAGATAGCGCGCATTGAACGCGACGGCGTTCTCGCGATGAATGCCCTTGGCGAGCGTTTGGATTTCGGCATTGGTCGCGCCGCAGTAGGCGAGCGCGAGCGGCCCCAGACCCAAGTCAAACAGCCGATTGCCTTCGGGCGAGGTCAGGTAGTAGTCCTTGCGCGGCCTAGCGTGCTGCAGGATGCGTAGCTGCCGTTCGTTCAAGCCGAACTTGCGGTAGATCGCGGCGATGTCGTCATTGAGCGCGTTGGCGTTTGGCAGATAAATCTTCGTCAGGCACGCTTCCTTGATCGTCGCGACAATAGGCGAGGCATCGACATCGGCGAGCGACTGCGTCGCGAAGATGACGGATACGTTCTTCTTGCGCAGGACCTTCAGCCACTCGCGGATCTTCGCGGCGAACGCCGGGTGATCGAGGAACAACCACGCTTCGTCGAGCACCAGCAATGTTGGTACAGCGCCGTTGAAGCGTTGCTCCAGTCGATGGAATAGATACGCGAGCACCGGCATCACCGCGCCTTTGCTCTGCATCAGGTCTTCCATTTCGAACGCGAGCCAGCGTCCGAGATTCAGGCTGTCGTGCTTGGCATCGAGCAACGCGCCGTGCGCGCCCTGGATCGTGTACGGATGCAAGGCACGCTTGACCTCGGCGTCCTGCACCATGATCGACAGGCCCGTCAGCGTGCGGTGCGGGCGTGGACTTTCCGCCAGCACGCACAGCCCCTCCCAAAGCGCTTTTTTCGTCGCTGTCGTGATGGCGACATTTTCCGCCGTCAGAATGTCGAGAAGCCATTCGCTTGCCCAGGTGCGCTCGGCTCCCAGGTGAATGTCGGCGAGCGGCTGGAATGCGAGCCCCCCTTCGCTTCCTAAGTCGTAGAACGTCCCGCCGACGCCATGCGTCGTGATCCGCGAACTGCCGCCTTTGTCAAAGATGTAGACCTGCGCGTCGGGATAGCGCAGAAACTGCGCCTCCATCAGATTCAACAGCACGCTCTTGCCAGCGCCCGTTGGTCCGAGCACGAGCGTGTGGCCGACGTCGCCGACGAAATTGGTGAAGCGAAACGGCGTCGTCCCGTTGGTGACGGCGGTCAGCAGTGGCGGCGAGTGCGGTGGAAGGAGATCGTTGGGACAGATACGCGGACCAGCCCACACCGCGGACACCGGCATCAAGTGCGACAGATTGAGCGTATTGACAAGTGGCTGCCGGATGTTGTGGTTACAGTGACCGGGCAAGCTGCCGAGCCAGGCATCGAGCGCATTCAAGTTGTCGAGTTCGTTCGCAGTGACGAAACCACGGCCATTGATCTCGCGTTCGAGCAGCAGGAGCTTCTTTTCTAGGGCCGCGAAGTCGGTGTCGAGTACAACGACGGACTGCGTGAAGTAGCCGTAGCGCACGGCGTCGGCCGAGAGTTCCTGACGTGCCGCATCGGCATCCTGCGCCTTGTTGATCGCGTCGGAATCCTCGAGCGCGCTCTGCTGATTGGCGATGACTTCCTTGATCAGCGTCGACAGGTTCTTGCGCTTGGCGAACCACTTGCGTTTGTAGCCGTCAATCTGCCGCTCAGCATCGGATTTGTCGAGGCAGATGAAGCGCGTTACCCAGCGATAGGCAAAGCCGAGTCGGTTCAGCGCATCGAGAATGCCGGGGAAGCTCTCGTTCGGAAACGATTTGACCGACAGCACGCCGAGGTACTGACGTCCGAGCTTTGGTTTGCCGCCGCCGGTCAGCGGCTCGTCCGTCAACAGCCCGTCGAGGCAGTCCGGCACGGCGGGAACGGCCACCGGATGGAGTTTTGTCGAAACGGCAGAGTGCAGATAGGACAGCGTCTCGGCATCGTCAAGCGGAACGACGCTCGGGAAGATGCTCGCAAACTGAGCGATCAGACGATTGCGTTCGGCGGCAAACGCGGCAAGGTACTCAGCAGCGGCTTGATCCGCGCGCCGCCGACCAATTTCTCGTCGCGACAATCCCGCCGGTTCGTCGTCATCATCGAAGAACAGTGCCTCGGCCGCGGCTTCGATCAACGGCGGCGGCATCCAGATCATCGTGCAGTAATAGGCACTCTCGAAGTGCTCGCCGCTCTCGAAGTTCGCTCGACGCTCCTCGTCAATCAGTGCACTGACAGCATCGGGAAAACGCGATCGCGGATAGGTTGTCGTCTCGCGCCGGACGGCATCGAAATAGACTGCCCATCCAGAGCCCAATCGCCGCACGATGTTGTTCAGCCGCGCGCACGTGCTCACGAGTTCCGATTCGGTCGAGCTATCGAGATCCGGGCCGCGGTAGCGGAACGTCGTCTGGAAGCTGCCATTCTTGTTGAGAACAACACCCGGCGCGACGATCGCCGCCCATTTGACGAGATCGGCGAGCGTGTTGGGTACTTCCGAACGACGAGAAAGGTTGTTGCGCACCGTCTCGAATCCAATCCAGCCGGCAACGCCGAACGCCAGAGAACCCGTCAAGCCGGAGAACGCGGGAAGGAGGAGCGAGGTTATAGGCATCGGTGATTTCGCATGCGAAATGGGTCAGGCGCGGTAGAACACGCGGAAGCGAAGCGTGCGGCGCAGCACGTCGAAGAAGCGGTCGTCACGCTTGGTCAGTCGGATCGCCAGCGAGTGCAAGGCAACGCCGATCGGCAACGCGTACCAGCACTGCAGGCCGAAGACAAACGCGGCGGTGAATGTCGCATTAAGGAGTGCCGCTTCGCGCGGCACCCCCGCAACGAGGATGCGTTCGGTGAGACTCCGGTGAACTGGAATCTCAAAGCCCGGAAGATGTTCGGCTGGCTGCATCGTCTGATCCTCAGAACGCCACGCCGCCGGAGAAGCCGAGGAAGTTCAGGAAGAAGCTGACCGCCGTGAACGCGATCGACAGGCCAAATGCGACCATCACCCATTTGCGGGCTCCACCGCCGCCCTCACCCGACGCCATGCCGAGGCCGGACAGGATGATCACGATCGCGCCGATGATCTTCGCGACCGGACCAGAGATCGAATCGAGGACCTTCTGCAGCCACGATTCCCAGGGCATGCCGGAACCCGACGCATGAGCGAGTACCGGTAACAGCACGACCAGCAGGAGTGCAGTGAGGACGATTCGACGACGGGAGATCGGCATAGAGATTCCTCGCGTTGGCAGTTCGAACGCCGGAGCGGCGTGGGTGCGGAATCTAGGGCATAAATTAAATAATGTAAATACATTATTATCCACATGTATACACACGATAAAGATACCTACCGTATTGAGGTACGATGCGGGACGAAACGGTTCGTCCCAGGATGCAAAACAGATGGAAGCGACGACAAAGCGACTACTGATTCAAACGACGGCAGCGATCAGTGCGACGATCTCTTGGTCGGCGTTTTGCGGAGTTCTACTTGGGCTCGCGTTCCGATTCGGGAGTGTTGCCGTCGGCACGTTTGCGCTCGACGTTTTCCATGAGCAAATCGTGCCGAAGTCGATCGATCTTTTAATAGCCATTGGCGCAACGGTGCTTTGCATCCACGTGGCCGTGTTGGGGCGACTGCGGGAGCCGGGCTATCTTCGTCGTGCGATCTGTTTGGGCGCAATCCAGGCCGCGGCAAACTTCGCAGCGACAATCTTCGCGCTCGGAGCGGGTATGGCCGTGGTCAATCTCGCTGATTTCGGAGCGCGCAAGCTCCTTGCGTTGGCGGTTTTCGCCCTGATCGCATATGTCGGTGGGCTCGTGCTGCTTCTCGTCGGATCGCATCGCGGGACTTTCACAGACGATGAGAGAATCCCGCGAAGCGCGGCGGTACTACTTGCCCTGACCGCGCTGCCCTTGTTCTGCTGGGTTTACTTAGTGAGGGCGGCGTAGAACCACGCGATAGGTTATCTCCCGCCTTGCTAGAACTTCACGTCAAACGGAAGCGGCCGATCAAAAGTGTATTCCTGGCCGGCACCGGCGGCCCGTACGCCGACGACACGCACGATGTCCTGTAATCGCCGCCTGGCCCGCGGGCCTTCTGGCGTGTCAACGGTGACTGGACCAATGAACAGAATGACGTTCACGGCCTTGGCGATCTGACGCGGCACCGGCGTGTAGCCGCCCTGTATCAGCAAGTCTTCCAAGCGTTCAAGCGCATCCGGCGCGGAGTTGCAGTGAATTGTCGCCACACCGCCCGGGTGGCCCGTGTTCCATCCCTGAATCATGTCGATTGCCTCGGGACCGCGAACTTCGCCGACGATGATGCGATCCGGTGAAAGGCGCAGCATGTCGCGCACGACGTCCTGCATCGTACGTCGCACCGCGTTGCCGTTGCGCACCGTGCGCTGACGCACCACTTCATCGGCTTCGACCTGCAGCTCCAGTGTGTCCTCAACGGTAAGAACGCGCCCTGCAATGCGACCGATCTCTTGCAGGATCGCGTTCGCAAGCGTCGTCTTGCCGGAGCCGGTGCCGCCGCCGACCAAGATGTTTTCGCGATTCGCGACGGCTTGCCGGATGAATGTCGCGTGTTCGACACTCATGATCCCGGCGATGGCATAGTCATCCAGCGAAAAGACTTTCGACGGTTTCTTGCGGATGACAAAGGTTGGCCCATCGGGACTCTGCGGTGGCACAACCGCATGGAAGCGATAGCCCGATTCTGGCAATTCGGCCGGGAAACTCGGGTTGTCCTCGTCGACGGTGACACCCACGGCATGCGCAACAATATTAATTAGTTGTCGCCGTGCCGCCGTGCCAAGCGTTTTCTTGGTGTCGTACCGCGTGCCATCCCGGACGCACCACAGCCGCCCATCAGGATTGGCGCGCAACTCTTCGACGCTCGGATCGTGCAACAGGTCGCCGATGGCGGCACCCATTGCGTTCGTCATCATCTCGGCCAAACGGTCTTGCGTCGATTCCTGCAGAGCATCTTTAAGCATCGGGACTCACCTCGGCATCGGATTTCTTCGTTTCGCTGTCGTAGTTGACGACGGCCAGCGACAGCACCTGATCCATCAGCGGTTCGTTGTTCTCGATCGCACGTACGACGGCATCAATGAAGCGTGCGTAGAACTGGTCGCCCGCGACACGCCCCTCGGCGGTCGGTGGCGTCAGTGACGAAAAAAGGTTCTTCACGAGTAAGGCCATCGCTTCGAACAGCACCTTGTTGCCTGCCGAGACGTGCGAGAGTTCCCGCCGTAACGTCTTCAATTCGCGGATCACCAGTTGTCGGTCGTGTGTCCCGCGCTCGGGATCGTAGCGGTCGCGCAGCGCCGCTTCGAGCACGCTGCGTAGCGGGATGCCACGCTTGCTCGCCTCACGCACTACAGCGCGTTTCAGCCGATCGGCAATGTGCGTGTGAATTTCATCGGTGGGTTCTTTCTGGATGGTCATGTCGGAAGGTTCCAGCCAAGGTCGGGATCGGGAGCCCTGCCGCGGTCGTGATCGTCGAAGCCGAACACTCCCGCCTGCGAGTTGGATGGCTCTTCAGGTGTGCGACCCTCGGCCGACAATGCATTGACGCCGGATTCGGGTTCTTTCTCGTCATCGATGGCGCGTTCGAGACTATCGGCAGCCTGATCGGCAGCCGGGTCGAGTGCGACCAATTTCGCATGCGAAACTCGCCATGCCGCCTCCGGCGCGGGCGGCCCGTAGGGATACGGCCGCGTCGACAGACTCGTCGGCGGATTGAGCGGATGCACAGCGAGGGCGAGCCGACCGTCCGCATCCGTCGGCGGCACGCAGTCCTTGAACGTCGGGTCCGTATGAAAGCGCAGCTTCTTTGCGCGGATGGGCGGAAGACCGGCGACTATCACGAGTTCATCGGTGCCTGGTAGCTCTCGTACTTCACCCGGAGTTAGCAACGCGCGCGCCGTCTGCTGCCGCGACACCATGATGTGCCCGAGCCATGGCGCGAGCCGATGGCCGGCGAAATTCTCCTGCGTGTGGACTTCGGTTTTCGTGCCGAGCAGGTCGGAAATCTTCTTCGCCGTCTCCTCCGTGTTCGGCGCGTAGTACACGTGCACGTGTGCGCCGTCCATCACGGTGTTATGCGGCCCGTAATACTTCACGATCTGGTTGACGCTCTGATTGATCATGAGGCACTTCAAGCCATAGCCCGCGACGAAGCCCAGCGCATCCTCGAAGAAATCGAGCTTGCCGAGCGAGGGAAACTCATCGAGCAGCAACAGCAAGCGGTGCTTGTTCGCGGGTGGGTTGAGTTCTTCGGTCAGGCGCCGACAGAACTGATTGAGCAGCAGTCGGAACAGCGGCCGCAGCCGTGCCTTGTCGCTCGGCGGCGAAATCAGATACAGGCTCAATGGATATTCGGCTTGCATCAGATCCGGGATGCGAAAGTCGCTCTGGCTCACCGCAGCGGCAACGACCGGATCGAGATAAAGGCTGAAGAACGAACGCGCCGTAGAATGTACGCCGCTGCGCTCGTTTGCACTCTTATTCAACATTGCGCGCGCGCCGATCGCGACGACCGGGTGCGGTCCGCTCGACAGATGCGGCGTCACCAACATTGCTTCGAGCATTTCATGCACGGTGCGATTCGGATCGTTGAGGAACCGCGCGATGCCGCCGAGTGTCTTATCCGGCTCCGCATAGAGCACATGCAGGATCACGGCGAGCAGCCACGCGTCTGCCTCCTTGCTCCAGTGATCCGGCTTTCCCTTGCCCTCTGGGTCCACGATCATGTCGCAGACGTTCTGCGCATCGCGCACCTCGAAGTCGCCGGGCCGAATCTCCATCAGCGGATTGAAGCGGCAGGTCTGCCGGCTCGACGGGTTAAACGCGAGCACGTAGCCGAAGCGGCGACGGTAGCCGGACGTCAGCGTCCAGTTCTCGCCTTTGATGTCGTTGACGATGACGGAGCCGGGCCACGACAACAGGGTCGGGATCACGATGCCAACACCCTTGCCCGATCGACTCGGTGCCGTGACTTCAATGTGTTCGGGGCCGTCGTGCGTCAGATAGTCGCCGCGGTCGGTGCGGCCGAGCACTACGCCTCCGCGGCCGATCAGACCGCTGCGTTCAACGTCATTCCGATCCGCCCAGCGCGCCGAGCCGTAGGTGGTCGCGACCGCACTGCCGCGCGAGCGCCACACGTTATATAGGATCGCGACGAAGATGCCCGTGAGTACGGCGCCGTACAACCAGAACAGCGCGAGGTCGAACCGGTGCGGTGCGTAGGCATTCCAGCGATTGAGCCACACGAAATACGCGAATGGCTGGTAGATACCGTACCGGTGAATCCAGAGCAGGGGCTCGCCGAGTTGCGGCTGATAGGCGAAACCTTCTGCGACGTACTCGGTTGCCAGCCAGCAACCGAGCACGCAAGCAACGCTGATGATGCCGAGCGGCGCGAGCAAGAGGCCGCCGGGTCTTCGTGCGCGATCCGGATTGGAATTTCTCACGGTCATCGTCCAAGGGAGGGAGATAGGTCCAGCGCATCGAGCACGCGGAAGCGCATGCGGGCTTGGTTCGCATCGCGGCTGCGCGGCGCATCGAGCGTCAGCGCCACGTCCTTGCCGACGAGCTTGGCCAGACCGCGCTCGGCGGCGATGAGGGTGAAGCGATCGCCGCTCACGACGACGGCGTGCGGGCCGCTTGACAGGGTTTCGATGGTCGCGATGCGGCCGTTGAAGCGGCGAGCGTCGTCGAAGTCGACATAGCGTCCGTACTGCGGACGCAGCCGTGCCGCGGCGTCATCGCGCTCGAAGCGCGCCAGCTTGGTCTTGAGTTGCCGATCGAATGTCACGCGCTCGCCGTCAACCTGGGCGAGTCCGATCTGTGCAAGTTGTCTCACGCGTTGCTCAGCCGCCTGAACCACGTCGTCCTGAAAGCGCGTCCGGACGGCGACATTGCGAAGCTGTTGCGCATTGCCGGCGACGAGCTGCTCATCGAGCCAGGTGTATGCACGCGCGACGACCTGCGCGCGCAAGTCTCGTCCGCGCACGTCGACGGTGATAAAGGCGCTGTCACGTGCCGACGCGGCGGTCGTTTCCATCGTCGTTAGGAGATCGGACGGAATGCGGTATCGCCCATCGGATTCGCGTGTCACGAGACCGCGGCTGGCGAGCGCTTCGAGACGTCGCACGTGCGCATCCACGAAACGCTCCGGCGTGGCGTTGTAAGGCAACCGCTCACCGCGCAACTGCTGCAGGTGAGAGCGCGGGTCATAGATGCCGCCATGCCGGTTCGCGAGATCCACGATGACGCGATCGGCGCGACCGCTCGCACGCGCCTGGACGCCGCGCAGCGTCACGATGTCGCCGCTCCGCGCGGGCCGTGCGGCGTCGCGCTCCGAGTAGGCGGACAACGTGGCGTAGTACGTCTTGCCGTCAAGACCGCCAACGGCAAGGTAGGCAGTGCCGGTGAGTTCGTTCGCCACACCGCGGCCAAGGACGCGACCCGTCACCGGCGATGCGAACTTGGCCTTGTCGATCACGTCGATCGAACCCGGCCGTTCGTCGGACTCGAGGTGGCGTTCGACATGCCGCTGAATCTCGCGGTGTCGCGTCAGTCCGCGAAGGCGATCGAGCGCGTCGCCTTCGAGTTTCCAGGTGCCCTCACAGATGGTGCGCGCCAATCCGTTGTCGGTGAGGTATGCGAGCCGGCCGAGATACAGCCGACGCTGCAACGCGGCGCGCGGATCGGCTGGCGTGACTCGCAGATCAATGATGCCATCCGGATGCCGTTGAGCCATCCCTTGCAGCCGCCGGTCAAGCGCCGTGAACCGCTCGGCGTGCACGTCGCGCGTGAGGCTTTGCAGGATGTCGAGGTCGGAACGGTAGCCGAGTGCATCGGTCGCCAGTTCCATCGCCCGATAGCGCATCCCATTGCCGAGGTAGTCGCGGCTGATGACGAGATCGCCGCCGCGCGCATCGCGGCCGTTCACGACCAGGTGAACGTGCGGCTGATCGGTATCGTGGTGCACCGCCGCGGCGTAGTCGAGTCGCGTCCCGAGATCGCGTTCCATCGAGCGCACGAGTTCGCGCGTGAACCGTTCCAGGTCGAGATCACCGCCCCTTTCAGGCGAGACGATGAAACGGAACTGATGGCGGCACGACAGCCCGCGCTCGGCGAACGCATCTGTGGCTGCCGCATCGAGTTCGCCGGCGCCGTTGAACAGCCGGCCGGTTTCACCGTCACGTGCAGCTGAATCGCGCGCCATGTACGTCAGGTGCTCGCGCATTGCCTTGGCCGGTGACTTGCTCCTGACCGGCACGACGCGCGCTTTCACGATGACGCGTTGTGCGTGCTTGCCCGCCGCGCGAACCCCATTGCCACGCCCGTGACGCGGCCTCTTCGCGCTGCTGCCGATCGCGGACGATAGCGCTTGCCGCAGCGCCGCCGAGGGGCGCGGCGCAAGCCGGCCACGGGCGATTCGAAGCGCGCGGTTCGCAGCCGCTTCGGCTTTGCCGTCGAGGGCGTGCAAGCCGCGAGCGAGAAGCGCGTGACCCGCGCCCTGGGCGCGAGGCTGGCGAGCTCGCGAGAAGCGTGGTCGGACCCGGTTTCCTGGCTCGTCGGGCGGCTGCTTGCTCATATCGTAAAATCAACCACTTACAAATCGTGGCGCTGCGAATTCCGCATGGCATAAGGCTTTGCGCAAACCAATGGCGCACGCGCTGCAGGCATGGCGCTCCAAAACCGTTGTGGCACAAGGCTTCCAGCCCACCGTACGCCATACCCTTTTATCTGGCATCGTTCGCTCCCGCTGGTGACTGGTCGCTCCGCACTCGCACGGAAAGCACCTTCGCGGCATACGAAACCGCTCCAGTTTCCGAGCCGCTGTTGAAGCGCGAGAGTGCCGCGGCGAGTGTCTCAAGCAGCGTGCGTCCGGGCCGCGCGGCATCGACAAAGTTCTCCGCGAGAATCGCTGCGCCGATCCGCACGTTGAAGCAGGGATCGAGCAACTGTTCCGGCGCGACGTGAAGTCGGCCAATCCACTGCGAATTGATCTGCATGAGGCCGATATCAACGCTCGACTCGGACCGCAGCGTCCTCGCGAGCACGCGTGTGGCTTCCCCACGCGTTCGCGGAAAGTAAGCGCCGTGCGGCGTGCCGATCGCCCACGGATGGCCGCCGCTTTCGACGGCGACGACCGCCGCGATCGTGTCTGGATGCACCCACGGTCCACACGCGCTGTATAAGTCGGCGAGCGCCATCATCAGAACGTCAGCAGCGGATGTCCGCTGCCCAAGACGTTCGACATCGACACCGCACCCATGTAACGGCCATCGAAGCTGCGGTCGATGTGCGACGATACCGGCAGAAATTCGCGGTGACCGACGCGCCGACAGCCGCGTATCTGCGGCAAGGGAAGTCCCCGCGCGTCGACGAAGTAGACCGGGCCGGCATCGATGTCGTTGACGATGAAACGCTCGCTGGTGACGCAATAGCTGTCGCCCTCCACGCCACCGACCGGTTTCAGCAAAGGCATCGACCGCGGCAGCCACTCGCGCCCATAGATCAAGGTGGCCGCGGTGTCCGGCGGCAGGAACACGACGTACTCGCCGCGTTCCCTAGGCTCGGCGCCGAGTCGAATCCAATAGAGCCCGCGTGGCACGCTGGGTGAGTCGTTGAAAACGAGTTCGTGACCGCTCATGGGGATCGCCGCGCCAGCGATCGTCGCAAGCATTATCGCCGAGGCCGCGAGACCGTAGAGCCGCAATGTTTTCGCGATGTTCGCGTACGTCATAGGTTTCCTTCCGCATAGGCTTTAAGGCGCGCGAGCGGTGTGTTCTTGAGGCGAAACTCGGTTTCGATGAGGCGATCTTCCGGCATCGACAGAGCGTCGCCGGCTTCGACGTAAGGCGCGAGCCAATGCAGCGCAGCCTTGGCGCGCGTGGCGCCTTTCACGTCGAGTAGAACTCGCGCGCCGGGCCGCACTTGCGGCACACGTGTGCCGGTCTCGTGGACGGCGAGCGCGCGGCAGACGAGCACCTGCCAGTGCGTCGTGCCGAAGTCGTTCGCTTCCCACAGCGCGAGCCCGAAGCGATCGCCCGGACGAAAGAACGCGATGCGACCGCCGGGCGGCGCCGGATGGTCCATCGCGATCACGTCGAAGGGTGCGCCGAACAACAACCGATAGCGGCGATTGGAGCGGTACTCCAAGTGCACTTCGGTCAGCAGCAGTTCGCCTGCGGATGTGGTGCCGAGCGTTTCGCTCGACGCGCTGGCATCGCGTTCAACACCGTCTGCACTCATGCCGTCTTCTCCGTCTCATAGCGGGCATCGAGGATGCGCAGCGCATCCACGGGAAACGGTTCGCTGTGTTCGCCGAACTCAACGAGCACGCAGCCGGGCTGCGTTGTCGTCGCTACCAGCGACAGACGCGCGCAGCCGTGCTGGCGCGAAAGCTTGTTCCAGTTCGCGCGCTGCAACTCCGTGCCATCGCAGGCGAGGAGCACGACAAGCTTTGGATCCGCCGGCCGGGGTTTGCGTCCGCCACCGCGCCCTTCGCTGAAATCGCGTGCCGCCGCGCCGCGCATATCGTCGTCATCCGCATCGTCGGTCGACGCATTCCGAGCCTTGCCCTTGGCAGTGCGCGCGGCGTCCTGCGCCTCCTTGCGCGTGAGCTTGCCCTTCTCCTTCGCGCTCGCGACTAGGGCTTCCGCAGCGGCAGGATCATGCTTCTGCACTTCGACCAGCGCGCCAATCGTGTCGGCGTCCTTCGTGATGCCGGCGTCGCGCAGTTCCGCCGCTGCGCCTTCGGCCCGCAGCGTCTTCACGATATTGAGGATACGTGGCACGCTCAGGCCGATCGCCTCGCTCACGGCTGCAGAGGAACCGAGCTTGTCGAGACGTTTTTGCAGGTAGCGCGCCTGGTCGACGAGCGCCATCGCCTCACGATGGAAATTCGCCGCGAACTGGCGATCGAGCACTTCGTCCGGCGTGCCGGGTTCGAAGCGAACCAATACCCGCAGCGTCGCAAGCGAAGCGCGCTTGGCTGCACGCCAGCGCCGCTCGCCATCGACCAAAACGTAGCGTCCGCCCGCCTCGCGGACCTCGATCGGCTGGATTTGCCCGGAACGCCGCAGGCTTTCGGCGAGTTCGTTGATAGTGTCCTCATTGAATTCCGTGCGGGGCTGGTGCGGATCAGCGTCGATGCTCTCGATCGGCACTTCCAGCACGAGTTCCTGAGCGTCGACGGCGGACAGACGATCGAGCGCGCTCAGGCGAAAATCTGTTGCGTTGTCACGCTTCGGTATCGCAGTGACCTTGGCGCCTTTCATAGCCCGACTCCCGCTAACACTTCGGCGCACATCGCGCGCATCTCGCGCGCGGCGCGAGTGTTCACGCGCCCACGCGGTCCGCGCCATACGGGCGTGCGCCGGCCGAGCGCGTCCTGCACGGCGACACGCTCGCGCAGCACGGTTGAGAGCAAGCGCAGACGCTTCGCGCGGAACAGCGCGAGCAGCTCGCCATGGGAGGCCGCACGGCTGTTGAAACGGTTCACGACAAAGCCGATATGGATCAACTTCGGGTTGTAGTGCGCGCGCACACGCTGGATTGCCTGCGTCAGCCGCACCGCGCCGGAAATGCCGTAGGCATCCATCTGCACGGGAGACACAGCGCCATCGGCAACGGCGAGTCCACTCAAATAGCAGATCGGTGCGTTCGTCGGCGTGTCGACGACGATGACATCAAAACCGCCAATCGCGCGAAGGTTCACGCGCACACGATTAACGAGCGCGGAGCGGTCACCGGGAATTTCGGCCAGCGCGTCGAGGCGCGCGTCTGCCGGCAACAGCCATAGGTTTTCATCGGACGCCGCAAGACTCAGGCTGGCCGCCGAAAATTCGGCGTCGAAGAGTTCCGCGGAATTCGAGTAGCCGTTTGCGTCTGGAAGCAGCGAGTCGGTCAGATTGCCTTGGGGATCGAGATCGACCGCCAGTGTCTTCAATCCCTTCGAAGCGGCGTGGTACGCAATATGGCGCGCGAGCGTTGTCTTGCCTTCGCCACCTTTCAAGTTCGCGCAAGCGATGATGCGGGTCATGGTGTTTCCCTCCAAAGAAAGCGAACGGCCCGACTACGGGCCGTCGAAGCCGTTGGCAAAAATCGGATCGGGCGCGGCGACGGCACCGCCGCAGAGAATGTCCCCGGTCGTACTGGCCAATGAGAGAACGCAGGCCTCGTCGGACGTCGAACCCATGCAGGCATAGCTGCTTGAGAGATTCAGATACACGACATCGAGATTGGGGCCGTAGAACAGCGCGAAATTGGAGAACTGCTGGACCTGGCCATTGCGACGATCGCAGGCGGTCATGGATGTTTGCGTTACGACCCACGCGTCGCCGATGTATTCGACCGTGCCGCCGGCGGGCACGGCGTAGTAAACGCCATCAAGCTGCAGATACAGCGGGACCGTTGCGCTCGCCGCAACGTTCAATGCCACTGCCGCCACCCATTGCGCAAGCACCATGCTCGTTCTCTCCGCGTCATGTAGTAAATACCATATTTACCATATCACACATATTTGCAATCGCAAGCGCGCCGCGGCGTTTCTTGCCTTCGCTTTCCTTATCCACACAGTTGTCGCTCCAACTACAGGTCAGTACCGGAGCTACAGGAAAGAGCTACAGGAAATACAGGCAAAGCTTTGCCTTCTCAGCTCAATGGGTTACGTGTTCGATCTGGGAGTGAAGCGGCGCGGTTTTGGGAGTGAAGCGGCGTGGATAAGTCGATTCCTGGGAGTGAAGCGGCGCGAACCTGGGAGTGAAACGGCGCGCGCTTGGGAGTCAAGCGGCGTGGATAAGTGGGCCTAACTCACAGGCTTATCCACAGTGCGGTCACGCAGACGTGCCCAGTCCCACGACCGAGTCGCGCCAATAGCGGCGAAGAATCGAGAAGGCTATTGCGAGTGAGTGGAACAACGGCGCGGGCGCACGTGCGGCATGCTCGGCACGAGCGTAACCGCATCGCCCTCATCACGAAGGCTCGCCGCCGGGTAAACGGCCTTGACGCGCCTATAGGCCACGTAGAACGCCTTCTTGAAGTCAGCGCGACCGCGACTGTTCAGCGGGTAGTCGGCACCAAACTGCACCTGCAGCGCCGACCACGCGATCTTCGTCGCCGCGCGGCCGCCGTTGCGCATCACGAAATTGCGGTGAGTGAGCCAGGTGTACATGTCCAGCGCCAAGGGTGAGCGCTTGATCGCGCGCAGCGCGCGCATGTCAACGGGAACGGGGCCGCGCAGCACGTGCTCGTAGAATGCCTCACTGACGCGAATGATCGAAGGAAAGCCTCGGGACGCACCGGCTTCCGCGTTCCACCACAATTCGACGCCATCACCGATCGGCAAAAGCTCGACGCCTTCGTGCTCTTTTGCAATGTTGTGCAAGATGAAGCGCGAACCGAACAAGCTCACAATCTGCCGACGCATGCGGACGATCGTGCCGGCGCTGTGTGGCTTTCCGGCAGACGCCCCGCAGCCGCGGCCGCCGCTCGTATGAAGGCCGAGACTCTTGAGGAAATGCGCCATCGAGGGGCCGAGTTCCAGCTCGCGTTGCCGCGTGCGGACGATCTCTGTCGAAAGCCACGACAGCAGCAACCGCGGATAGCTGCCGAAGGGCAACCCCGCGCCAGGCATCGCCTGCACGATGAGGCGATAGCCGCCATTGGTGCGCTCGTAATGGTCGCCGAGCTGCGCGCGGTGCGGCAGCGTCGCGATCGTCAGGATGCGTGCGGTATAGCCGAGCGCCTTCGCGTCGCGTGGGTCAACGTCCTGTATCGCAAGCGCCTGTTCAAGGAAGCGAGCGTCCGAGGGACTGAGCATTCGACATTGAGACATCTGTTCGCACGTGGGATTGATAGCAAATATGATAAATACCATATTTGTCATGTTCCACGCGAAACATCGCGCTACTCGCGGTGAGCGGTGACGCTCTGAGACGCTGCTGCACAGAGTGATGCAGCAGCATGTCACATGAACTGAGAAAACGGGCTCAAAGGAGCCCGCGTTCTGCGAACGACACCGTCGTGTTACCGCCGACGATGAAGTGGTCGAGCGTGCGCGTTCCGATGACGCCTAGTGCGCGTTTGAGTTCGTCGGTAATCGAGCGGTCGGCGGCGCTGGGCTCGGGGACGCCGGACGGATGATTGTGGGCGAAGATCACCGCGGCCGCGTTGTGATGCAGTGCGCGCTTGATGACTTCGCGCGGATGAACGGATGCACCGTCGAGAGTGCCGGTGAAGAGGATCTCGAACGCGATCACCGCGTGCCGGTTGTCGAGAAAGATGGCGGCGAAGACTTCGTGCGGAAGAAGAGCGAGCTTGGCGACCAGATAGTCCCGGCTGGCGGCTGGATGCGTTAGTACCGTTTCGCGGTAGAAGCGGGCTTCGCGGATCTTCTCGGCGACGCTCAGGATCGTCGCTTCATCGACCGCGCCGGTGAACTTGTAGTTGCCCTGGGAATCGACTTTGTACTTCATGATGGCCTCCGTTGGCGGGTGTGTGCCGCCACGGAAAGCGCTTGTGATCGCGCGGAAAGGGCGCGCCAGCGCTCGTCTCGACCCTTGTAGCGCATAGAGCGCAAGCGCCAGACTGGCGGGATTTAACACCCGCAGGAGCCACCGGTTACTAGGATGATTGGGAACTGGAATTGTTGGCTGGATCGATGAGGAGACGTGCACGCGCCTAGAGGCGCGCGGGATGTGCATCAATCATCGGTACGTACGCGCAAATGGTCGTAGTTCGGGCGGCAGGTCACGCCATTCGACGATCGTTGCGGTCTGAGCGGCTTCGCACCGGCGGACGCTACGCGTCGGCCAGCTCTCGCTCGCTCGGCCGCTCCATCGCAGGATGCAAGCGCTCGATCACCGAGAGCAGCTTGGTTGCCGACAGCGGTTTGACGAGATACTCCATCACTCCGGAAGCGAATGACGACTCCGCCGCGTTCTTTGTCACGTCCGCCGTGAGAACGACGATCGGAGGGATATATGCAGTGGGCCTTGCTGCGGCGAGGCCACGCAACACGTCGAGGCCTGAGAGTCCTGGCATGTGAAGGTCGAGAAAGACGAGGTCTGCCCTTGCGGCGGTTATCTTCTCCAATGCGTCAATGCCGCGATCATGAAACGTAACGGAGTGTCCTGCGAGTTCGAGGATGCGGCCGATGATGAGTTGGTTTGACGGCGTGTCCTCGAATACCACGCAGCGGAGCGCCGGGAACAATTGGCGGTGGACCGCGAGTGAATCGAGGACGGAGACACCACCGGTGTGTCCTTGTTCGAGCGAAACCGGAAGACGAAGGCACCATGTGAATACCGTTCCGCCGCCGGGATTATCGGAGACTCGCACTTCGCCGCCCATAAGGTCGGATATCTTGCGCACGATATAGAGCCCGAGGCCGACGCCACCGTGTCCCCTCCCTGGTCCCTGGTCGAGTTGCCGGAAGGGTTCGAAAATGCGCTCCTTCTGGTCAGCTGGAATGCCAACGCCGTTGTCGGCGACGACAAACTTCAACTCGACCATGTCGAAGGCGCAGATGGTCGTGCCGGAAACTGTAAGCGATACGTCTCCTCCCGGCGAGAACTTGACTGCGTTCGATACAAGATTGGTAAGTGCCTGCTCCATGCGACCTGCATCGCCAATCACTGCGACGCCGGCGCCCTCGGCAACTTCCACTACCAGGCGGACTTTCGTTTCGTTCGCCTGCACGTTGCAGATGGCATGGACTGCACGGACCAGTTCGCCGACGTGCACGGATTCGGGCTGTAGGCGAAGCTGACCGCCGTCGATGGCTGCCATGTCGAGTACGTCATTCACCCGATGCAGCAAAGCATTCGCATTGTGAGTCAGCGCCTGAAGCAAGGTCCGATCTTGAGGTCTCAACGGTTCGGGATCGATCAGAACAGCGCAGTTCGTCAGACTGTTCAGCGGAGTGCGCAGCTCGTGACTCACGGTGCCGATAAAACGCGTTTGCGCTTCCCGCGCGCGAATCGACTGCAGCGTTGCGTACCGAAGCGCGTTGAGAATCCTCGCGATGAGCATCGGCAGCGCGACCGTCAGCGCTACCGCATAGATCGCGTATGCAGGCCTGCCAATCCAGTAGCCCGGAGGGCCGGCGGTGAACAGAATCACCAAGGTGACGGCTAGGCAGACGTAAAACATGCGATTGCCAAACCGAACCGCAACAGCGATCGAGCTGAAAGGCAGCAGTGCGTTAGCGGAGATCAGCAGGTAGAAAGCCTTTTGCGCAAAGATCGTGATGAAAATGAGATTTACCGCAAGTCCCACGCCATCGACCCAAGGGCCCGACGGAACGAACTTGGCTCGGATGGCGAGAAGCCACAACACACTGACGGCTAGGATTCCGATAGCCCACGGTAGTACCGACAAGGCGTCGGCCACCAAGATTGGCTGCGGGCCGTAGCACCATGCCAAGACCCAGATCAGCACGAAGGTCAGAACTCCTACGCGCGCGACCGCTGTATTCTCTTCTCCGAATGATCGGAACAGGCGCGCCACACGTTGATCGCCGAGGCGTTCTGCGGCGGCGATCAAGTCGGATAGCGAATCGGAACTTTTCCAGAGGCCAATTCCCTTTAGCATGAGACGGCCTATCGTCGCTTGACCGCGCGGAGATGTTGGCAAAGGCGCTTCGTCACATCGAGGACGACAACCCGGTCCTGCTCGGACAGATCGTTGAGCCAAGCTGACAAGATGAGTGCCTGATCGTCAGCATGAGCCGAACTCTCGGTCAGCAGTTCCGCAAGCGATGCACGAACGGTATGAGCCAGCCGATCCAGTGTGAGAAGCGATGGCAAAGCCGCTCCGCGTTCGAAACGCGAAATCGTCTCGGTGTCCACGCCGACACGTTCTGCCAGATCGGCCTGCGTCCAGTTTCTCGACTTTCGCTTCGCGGCCAGACTGGTTCCCAGACGGCGGGCGAGCGCGGGTCGCGCAATGCGTCGAACAGCCATAACTGTTGTCCTCGGGATCAACAGCTATGGTTGTCATTGCTTACGTTGCGTTACAGGACATAATTCGTTGCCTGTCAACGTATTGCGTTGTTATGTCATTCGGGCCCGCTAGCCCGGATTCTTCCCCATCCCGAACACGTCATCGATCACCGATACGCTTTCGAGATACTGCTCGATCAGCGGGTCTGCCAGGCCCGCGCCGCGCAATGCGTTGCGAAAGATCTCGTCGTCGAAGCGTATGCATACCTTCGCGGCATCGATGACGGCGCGCTCCACGATGTTCAGATGCTCGGGTGCCGCGTCTGCGTACAAGTAATACTTGCCGCTGCCGTAGCGCTTGACCTGCACACGCGTTGGCTGCTTTCCGGATGCTTCCGATGACGTCATGTCGGATCATCCTTGCGTGGTGGATAAAAGAAACGTGCGTGACGCTGCATGAACAGGATGGTGTCCGGATAGTCCGCCTCGTCCACCTCGATGCATCTGCCCATGCGATCGCGAAATGTGAAACGGGTTCCATCGAACCCCACGCGCAGCCCACCAAACTCGATCTCTGCGCGGTGGTAATCGACCGGCGCGCTGCAGCGCGGACAGTGCGTCAGTTCAAGTTTGTGCCGCGACTGCTGCCAGTCACAGCGCGAGCAGGCCTGGTGCAAATCGCCGATGGCATAAGGGGTCGAACGATCACATTCCACGGTAACCTCCCGCGATGGCTGGACGGACGCTGCTCCCGCAATGTCGCGCGGGCTGAGACACCATCGGTTCTACGATGATCAGGCGAACGAGAACTCGCGACCCCAAGCCGTCATTCGGTAACGTCCGGTTTCTGGCACCGCCGGCCCGACTTCTACTGCGCGTTCGGTTACCATCATTTCAAGGGTATCCTGACGAGGGGCGTTGGAACGCGATGAAAACTAGAACGCTTGCCACTTACGCGGCCAAAGGGTTGATCATTCTGACGGAGATGGACGCGGAGCTGACGGCACACTTGAGCAGCGGCGGGAGAAGACCCGCGCCCTCAAGCAGGCCATGATGCAGGTACTTTTGATAGGCAACACTCGATTGATCTAGAGGGCTATTGAATGGATATCAAGGCGCAAGTTCACAACATCTCGAAGCTAAGGGACTATTTCTTCATCGTTCCAGACTACCAGCGCGAGTACGTGTGGAAGGTGGACGACCAAGTCGAACAGTTTCTGGCGGACATCGACAACGAATTTGAAGCGGGCGCGAAGAGCCAGAGCAGCTACTTCATCGGCTCCATCATCATCGTGAAGAACGGCAAGAAATACGATGTGATCGACGGCCAACAACGTTTGACGACCATTGTGTTAATGATGTGTGCTCTCCGTGACGTGATGAAGTCGACAACCCTAAACGACACACAGGCAAATTACTTGAAGGCCATTTCAGAATGGCTGTCCAATTTTGATGTCGATATTGGCAAGGTTCAGCCGCGCCTGGAATTGCAATACGAAGAGAGCAAAGACTTTCTATCAAGGCTTATAGAAGCGAAGCAGCCCTCGGGGGAAGCCTCAGCATCGATAAAGAAAATGACTGACGGATACAAGCGAATCAGACATGAGCTGGTGGAATATCTAAGCAAGGGAGTGGCGGCGCTGACCGAATTTGCGGCCTACTTCCTGACAAAGGTCGATCTCGTCGTTATCGAGTCTGAAAATCTAAGCAGTGCTTTGAAGATTTTTGAGACGATAAACCAACGCGGTGCTGGCTTAAACGCGATGGACCTGATCAAGAATCTTCTCTTCAGTAAAGCGTCGTCCGAGGATTTCTCAAAAATTAAGGAAAAATGGAAAGACCTTACGGGACACTTGCTACGGGCAAGGGAAGACGATAAGCCACTGCGGTTTCTTCGTTACTTCCTCATGGCGCGTTACCACGATGGCATTCTGCGCGAAGATGAGATTTACAAATGGGTCATTTCGCCGGCTGGAAAATTAGCTCTGAATTTCGAAAGCGACCCGTTTCTTCTTGCTGTGGAGCTGGAAAAGCTGGCCAAGCGATATGCCGACTTGGTGATAGCTACTGAACTCCAGAGTGACGGAGGCGAATATCCTGACGTGACGAGAATAGGATTCATCAACAAGTACCGCTCACGGCAGCATCTGGTATTGATGCTCGCGCTAGATAGCAGCGCGCCTATTAGTGCACTGAACTTTCTGGCTAGGCAGCTCGAAAGTTTTTTGTTCTTCTACAACACTCTCGGAATTCAAACAAAGGACTACGAGCGATTGTTTACCCAGTGGGCCAAAAGATTGCGCGGATTAAAAGACGAAGCCGCAATAGCCCTGGTCGTGAACGACACGATTTATGCCAGTTTGACTGCTAAGGCATCAGATTTCAAAGAAGCGTTCTCGAAAATTCGCCACTCTGCCTATGACCCTGGCTATCGCCTTCGCTATGTCTTGGGGCGCATCGAAAACACACTGCTGGCCGCCGCCGGGATGCCTCTGACTAGCTTGAAGTCTGTGGATTCAATGCAGGTTGAGCACATCTTGCCGCAAACTCCTAAGGGCCAGCTTGTTCCCGCAACATATGCAGCAAGCATTGACGACTACAGAAATCTCGTCTACCGGCTAGGTAACGTGACCCTGCTGGAGAGCACCATCAATCAAGCGGTCAACAACTTCAATGATCTTAACGGCGATTGGTTTCTGCTGAAACAGGGTGAATACGCGAAGTCCAGCCTGTTATCACCCAAGCTACTCGACCACGAGTTTGCCATCGGCGTGAACACAGCCGCTAACAGATTGAAGACAAAATATGATTTTGAATTTCGTCAATGGGATAAGCAGGCAATAGAAAAGCGTCAATCCATTCTATTGGAGCTCGCCTTAGAGACATGGAAGGTCAACGACATGCGCATTGATGAGCCAACGACTGGTTAGTTATCGTGGAGTGTCTTGAGTAGAGCGTCAGGGTTGCATGTGCTCGGCCTAATGTCTTCTCCTGGCTCTGGACTCGGGGATTCCATTTGACCGCTTCTGGCCGACAGCTGCCGTTGGTCATCACTCAGCGAATGATCATGTTCCACCGGAACCGGTGATCAGAACGGCGGGCATTCGCACGGTAACCTTTGGCGGAAGTTGGCTCAGGCTGAGAGGCCAGTTCAATACCGCATCGTCGCGGCGACGGCGACGAACCAAACAACAATGCCGAACATCAGGACCTTTTGCACGGCACCTTTGAATGCCGGGGTCACGAACCAGAGGATAGCGAACAGCACGACGAGCGCGCCGGAAATTCCGGCCATCCAATTCCAAACCCCGTGAAGGGACTGTTGTGCGCGCCACGCGTAGGTATCCACGGCGATAGCCGCGACGGCCGACAGGAAAGCGAAGAAGGCGGACCATCGATGCAACAATCTGATCTTCGGGTCATCGATCGCGAGCGGTGCATCCGCCCTCGCTGTCGCTGCGGCGATCGCCACAAGCACGATGCTCGCAAAGAACAAGGCGGAAGCTCCGCCGGTTCCAGCGTCCAACCCGAAACGGAACACAGCGGCTATCGCGAACGCAGCAATTCCTGATGTGAGGCACGCGTAACACGCCAAACCGATCCACCGACTCGCGCCACTCAGATAGGCACTGAACGGCATTGAGACGGGATCGAGTTCGCGGCGCAGAACGTGGGCCGCGACGCCGCAAGAGAAAGCGCCGACCATCGACACGATCGTGATCATGGGCAGGATCGACAGGATCGGCGCCGAGTTCATGCGAGGAACGGTGCGAGTATTTCGCGCACTTCGGAGAAGTAATGTGCGAACTCGACGACGTAGTTCTGCGCGTGCTCAAGCTTCTCGCGCTGAAGGGTGTCAGCGACAATTTGACTTAGACGCATGGCGCCGATGCTCAAAGCAATCCCATGGAGCGCGTGCGCCGCCTCGTGCCACGTGCTCGCGCCCGCAGCGGGGCATGTCTCGGTCAACTCCTCGATTCGCTCTTCCGCATCCCGAATCGACTGGCGAACGACGCGCTTCACCAACTCGTCGCCTCCGATCTCGCGCAACTCGTCGAGGGCATGTTCGTCCCAGATCGGGGCATCAGGACAGGTGTTTGCGGCACTCACGTTGTTGCTTCCGTTTCTGTTGGGCGTCTATTGATCGTCGCTAAGCGCGGTTTGTTCCGTCCCCTCAGAACGCAATCTCGGAACATAGTCGTGTCATACAAATCTGCGCGGACGCGTGCTAGGCTCCCGCGCCGCCCGGAGGAACCGGGCATTTTACGCAAGACGCGATGGCACTCAAAGTACTGCTAGTTGACGATCAGCCGAGCGCGCGGCTGATGGCGCAAGCGATTCTGGAGCACGCTGGATACGAGGTGCACGCGTGCTCGACTGGAAGTGACGGCCTCGATGCGCTTTCGAGGTACCAATTCGACTTCGCATTCATCGACGTCAATCTCCCGGATATGTCGGGGCTGGACCTGCCGGGCAAGTGCACCGCGCCCTGGCTCCCGCCGATTCTCGGCATCACGAGCATGCCGACGGCAAACTTGATGTCGAGCGCGATCGCCGCCGGCATGTGCGGGTTGCTGAAAAAGCCGATCACGCGAGAGCAGCTGACGGGCGCGATGGCCGCTACGCGCAGCGCGCGCGTAATGTCCGCGCGGGTTCGATTCGGCGAGCAACCGGTCGACCTGAAAGTGCTGGCCGAGATTCGCGCGACCGGCGATGGGGAATTGATGCAGCGCCTTGTTGACCAGGCGATAGCCGATGCGCAGCAGTGCATTGAGGATCTGGCGCCGATCGACGCCCAGACAAACATCGATAGCTGGCGCAATGCGGTCCAGAACCTGCACGGTGTCGCACTCACGGTCGGCGCCCGCCGGCTGGCGAGTTCGACAGCCGATGCCGCCACGCTGTCGGATGACGAGCTGATTACACGCGCCGATGAACTGCGTCAGGAATTTGCCAAGCTTCTCGAAGAAGCGAGCGCATGTCTGGACGAGCATGGCCGATTGCTGTCAACGCGCGAGCGTGATTGCCTGCGCTTGGCTGCCGCAGGACTCGGCACAAAGGGCATTGCTGACAAACTCACGATCGCGGAGCCGACGGTGAAGTTTCACCTCAACAATGCGGCGATCAAGCTCGACGCGCGCGGGCGAGTGCAAGCAGTCGCGAAAGCCGTGAAGTTGGGAGCGATCTGACTGCGTGAAGCGATGGGGTTTCCAAAGGGGAGAACGCAATCTCCCCTTTGGCTCGCACTTTAGTGGTGCCGAACCGCGAGGAGACTATTGGGCCGGGACCTTGGCGGGTTCGGTCGTCGTCGCTTTCGGTGCATCCCCGAATGGCGAGCGAGCAGGATGCGGAACGTACTGGTCGTGATCGTGCGCGCGCAATTGCTTCGCTGCGACATCGGCCCTTGCTTCGGCTGCCACATCGTAAGGCGCGCACACCGCATTAGGGATCGCAGCCTGCGCATGCATGAAGACGCCGGCGCCGGCGACACCAATAGCCAAACCGGCCGCAGCGGCGGCTAGCGCGACAAGACGCTTCTCCATCGTCAACACTCCTGTTGGGAAGTCCGCGTTTTTATCACAACCGATTCGCTGTGCCGAGCCCATCGAAGTCATGCCGTTCACGATCCCTTCAAGAAAAAGGAGGGGCCTTGCGGCCCCTCAAAACGGAGGAACATCACCTCTGACGCAACAAACTCGGCAGCCAGCGCGTGCCATCGAGCGCGGTCGCTGCAGCAACAACAGCATCGCCCTTCTTCAATTTTTCCAAACGCGTAGACGCTTCGTCCCCTTTGGCCTCGCGCACCGCTTCGATCAGCTTGGCTTTTGACACCGACCCGAAATAGTTTTCGCTCGTTGCCTCCCACCAATCTGCCATGTCCACGCCGAGCAGCGCCGCGAGCGCATGGGACGAGGCGATTGGCCGCTGCGTGTACGTGTGCATGCTGCTGGCGCGGTCCTGCATCGCGTTGACGGATGGAGCGATGCAATAGGCAAGGCATTTCAACTGCGTTGCCTGATTCTGTTCGACTATCCATGCCCACAAGTCGGCAGCGTCATTCGGTAGCGTGGATTGCAGTTCAGTCCGCAGAGCGTGTAGGGTTTGGCCTGCCTTGGTCTCGTCGAGATTGCCTCCCGCGCGCTGCAAGTGCGCTTCATCGCGGACAGCGATATCGAGCGCCGTCGATCTGTCGTCATAGAACGCCGCGAGCACAAGTGCATGCGTCAGTGCGGTCAAGGCATGCACTGGCTGCGCAGCAAGCGAAGCGCGCAATGCCAGCGAGCGTTCGGCGGTCAAGCGGCGCGTCAACGCATCGGAGAATTCCGGCTTCTCGGCTTTCGCCTCCGGCGAACCGGTATCCGGCTGACCGCTCGACTGCTGCGCACGCATGGCTTTGCGATCTTCGGCGCGCACGAGCCCGCGCTCGATGTGCACCGCGCCATCATGACCGAGCACGATCAATGCTCCGGCCCTGGTCCTTGCATCGACATCGTCTACCTCGCGCGCTTGCTCGATTTCAGCGCGACGCTCGGTGACGAGTTGCAATTCGTCGTTGACTTCGCGCTCGCGTTCTTCCGTTATTTCCTGCTCAAGCTCCTGCTCCAATAGCGATTGCTTCTTGTCGAGCGCAGCGAGTTCGCCCTGCTCCTTCTTCGTGGGTTTACGCAGGGTCGGCGCGAGCCGCCCGAACGCGTGCAGCTCGGAGTAGTCGCTTTGCGCGCGATACTCGGCCCAACCCCAGCCTTCCTTGCGAACACGCGCGGCGGCGCGCGCCAGCTTCTCTTCGGTGAGACGGTCGAGCAGTGCCACGTCGCTCAAATAGACATCCTCGGAGAAAAGATCGCGCCGAACGACTCCGCCGGCCTTCTCGTACGCTTCGATGCCAACGTATTTCGCGCGCCGGTCACGCTTCGCATCAATGTCCCCTTCTGTGAGCGCGCTGCGCAATTCGCGAGGCTCGCGGAGCCAAGGCTGCCGAGCGGCATTCCATACGCGTTCCTGTGCTGCGTGATCGTCCGTGACGGCGAGCGACATCATCTGTTCCAGCGTGATCTTGTCTTCGCGGAACAGCGCGACTATTGCCGGCGATACGTTTGCCAGCTTCAAGCGCTGTTTCACGACCAGGGGCGTCACACCGAATCGTGCCGCAACATCTTCGACCGGGAGACCTTTGTCGAGAAGCGCCTTGAACGCGTCGAACTGGTCGGCGGGATGCATGTCCTCGCGCGACACATTCTCTGACAGGCTGACTTCCTCGGCCATTTCGGCCGCGACGATCTTGCAATCGACTTTGTGAGTCTTCGGCAATGCCTTGGTCTTGATCAGATGGCGCAGCGCACGCCAGCGCCGCCCACCGGCGACGACCTCGAATTTGCCGGAGCCGTTGATCGGAGCAACGGTGAGGTTGTGAATCAAGCCTTGGGCTTTGATTGCGGCGGCAAGGCCTTCAATCGGATTTCTATTCGTCCTGCGCACATTGCGCGGTGACAGCACCAGCGCGGAAACGGGAAGAGACTGAATCGTACCGACGATATTCTTTTGCATGGGATGATCCTTGAAGTGATTGTCAACGTACCCCCGGCGAAGCCGGGGGCTTACCTCATGAGTTAAGGAATGCGGGTCATTCTTCGCCGGGGTACATCAGCGTGATCACTGGCTCCGCGTCGTCACCGGGACCGATGTGGATCAACGCGGTTTTGGCGCAGCCCGCGAAGTGCGCAAGCGGAAGGGTCAACCGGTCGGCGCCTATTCCGCGCGAGGCTCGGATCGTTTCGCATGCGAAACACAGTAGCCATTGAACGAACTGCTCGGCAGTCGGCTCGCCTTCGCCCCAATCCGATCCTTCGGCCCAGCTTTCGCAATCCGCAAAGAGCGTTGCCGTCATCGCAACTGGCACCGTGAATCCGCACGTACGGCCTTTCGCCGTTACGTCAACCAGCACGCCGTCCGCAATCGCCTGCGCGCGCGTATACCTATGGATCACTTCGAAGCCAGCCCAGGGACCGGTGGATATCATTTCATTTGCCATACTTTCCTCCGTTGGTGTGATGGGGCTTTGCGCCCTCGTGGTATCTCGGCCAGTAGCGGCCGCGATGTGCCATCGCGGTCGATGGCGACCGGAGGCCGCGCAGCGAGGCGCGGTCAAGGAGGGTGAGCGAAGCGAACAGCGAGGCCTTGGCGCGGCCCGCAGCCGTAGGCGAGGACACGGGGCCGAGCGGCCCTTGACCGAGGAAGCCGAGCGAAGCGGCGCTCTTGACGTTTTCTCGTGAGACTTTTCTTACAAGACGTCGCAACGTTTTCCGATAGCGATGCGAGTGAGATGGCGCAATCATTCCGGCACTCGGAAGCCTGCCGCTTGAGAAGCGATGAGCTGGCGACGGATCGCTTAGCTATGCCGAGGCAGCGCGTGAGTACGCAAAAAGACCGGCGCCACGTGGGCGCCGGTGATCAAACCAAGCCGCAGGATTATTCCTGTGCTGCATCTTCCTTTGGCTCGTGCAAGCGCACGACGATCTTGCCGTCGACAGGGACCGCGTGCAGGATCAAGTTGAACCCTTTGCCGTCTTCGTTGGGAAATCCCACTCCGATGCGCATCCAGTCGTGTTCGGTCGCACCGTTGCGCTCGAAATCGCGAACCGTATAGGCATTGAAGCGCTTGATTTCCAGTGCGGGTTTGTTGGTGTTCTTCGCCATGATGTTTTCTCCGTTGGGTTGATGCGCGGGTGCGCGGGGATTACGTTCGGCGGGGATGAAGGCGTGAGGCGCAAGGGAGCGCGACGCGCAACGCGGCCTGGCGCGGGCTGGAGCGCAGCGACGACACGGGGCCGTGTGGCCCTTGCGCCTCACGCCGCCACGCCCAGGATTCCCCGTGTAAAGAACCCGTCCAACGCAACGGAGGTGATGGCGTCCAACACAGCTGCGCGGGCAGGTGAGATATGCGAATTCGCGATCTGCAACGGTGAAGGCCGATGGATGTGCCGAGAGTTCAATGGGAAGACGGCACGGGTTCCCGCCGTGCGGGTGGTGACGTTTATCGGCGGCCTGCCAGGTGCTCCCGGACGAGCCGACGGGAAGATGCATGGGCGACCGAAGAGATGTCGACAACCAGCGTCCGCGTGGCGTCGATTTGAAGGCCGCGATGCCCCGGCCATTGGGCGAGCGATCGACGCCGGATGGGCGAGACAGGCATCGCCTGGCTCGCGGCGCAGCCCGAGAGCGCGTCCGAGCGCAGCCGGGCGACGCATCGATTTCACGAACTGAGGCTTTGTATTGCTAGCAGGTTGCCGCCAGCTCATCATTCACGATCAACGGCCCGATGTCGGACATTCAGTCGCTGGCGTCTCATCCCTCGCGACCATCGCGGCGTAACGTTTCGAGCTCATTCTCCGTCCAGGGGCGCGTATGAACCAGAAAGATCCGACCGGTCGTTGGGAACTGGCGTCTCTGCTGGAAGGGCTGCTGGCCGAGCTCCCTAGTACGTTGCAGCGCGGCCATGTCGAGCGCGTCATCCAGTTGCTCAAGAAACCAGTAGGTCCTCCGCGCAAGAGCATTCATCTTCAGTGGAACGTCGTAGCGGCTGAAGTCGCCCATGCACTAATCGACGCACGCCATCCGATTGATATGCGGCCATGGGGCGACAGCAGCTGGCAAGTCGATGTGCTTAGCGGATCGCCGGCCGAAGCCGCCGTGAATACCGGTATTGATGCAGGGAGGGCAATCTTTGATCAGCGGATGAAGCACTCTGACGCAGAACGTCGCGCCCTCGCAATGCCACAGAGTCTAGAAGACTTTCTCGATCAAGTCGCGCAAGCACGCTTGGGCAATCCACCTCCGCCCTCGAATGAATACGTAGAGCTGCTAACGCGTGCGGAGGCGCACCTGTACCGAATGCGCAAGCGTCTTCGCGATGCCGAGGATTTGGTGGACGATTGGCGTGCGCAAATTGAAGCCAATGATGCGGAGATTCGGACGCTGCGAGAGGCGTTAGGAGCCAAAGGAAATGGAGAGGTTGGCAAGCGTTAGTATGCACTGGCCTTCTTTGTACCGTCCGGCATATCTAGCAACGCGCCGGTCGCGATAATATTCAACGATCGTTTACATGGGACAAGCACGTGTGCTACTCGGCTCAAATTTGGGAGGACTATCGCAAGTATGTTCGCGTGTGGGGCGCTGACATCGGCATCAAGGAGTTCGTGCGCCTCTATTGGGATCGCCAGACAAACGCGAGGATCAAGATCCCGAAGGCGATGGATGCCGCATTCGCCGATCCTCAAAGCGACGATGAGCGACAGATCAAGGCGCTCATCAATGAGTTCGACGCGCAGCAGGTCTCCAAGCTGCAACAGGAACTGTTCAAGCAACGCAAGCGCCTCGCAGATGCTCAGCGCACGCTACAGACCAAGACCACCAAGGCAGCCACGGAGAGCCAGCGCATAGCTACCGACAAGATCGAGTGGGCGATGGGCAAGCTCGCAGACCTACGTCGTCACGAGCTAGTTGACGAAGACTCTCGGATATTCCCCGGCTGGTACGCGGCGGTGATGATCGTTGAGAACGGCAAGCGTGTGGTCAAGCCCATGCGCTACCAATGCCGCCTGGCTGGCAAGCCAGCGTTCTACGATACGAAGTTCCCCGGAACTTACAACGCGCGGCGCGACAACCTCGAAGGATTTTGGAAGGCTCAGTTCGGCGTCAGTCACGGGATCATGGTCGCCAACGCGTTCTATGAGAACGTGAGCCGGCACAAGATGGAAGGGCGAGAACTTGCGCCCGGCGAAAAAGAACAGAACGTCATCCTCGAATTCAGACCGCAGCAGACGCAGGACATGCTCGTTGCCTGCCTGTGGTCGCACTGGCAAGGTACGGGCGAGCCGGACCTGCTTTCGTTCGCCGCGATTACTGACGAGCCACCAGCAGAGATTGCGGCGGCTGGTCACGATCGCTGCATCATTCCGATCAAGCCAGGAAACGTCGACGCCTGGCTGAATCCCGATCCGAAGAACTTGGCTGCGCAATACGCCATCCTAGAAGACCGCGAGCGACCGTACTACGAGCATCGAATGGCGGCGTGACGATTCCAAGCGGCAGTCGCCTCGCTGCGCAGCGTCAGGAATGTATCGCCTTGAAAACAAGGTGACCCAGCCGCAGCTCATCCATATGGACGAGAACGATCCCTTCGATGCCAATGCTTCCGAGCGCGCTTACATCGAAAGTGTGATTCGTGCGCGGGAGGAGTCGCTGGCTTTCTTCGGCCCCGGTGAGGAACGGCAATTCGCGCGCGAGAAGTGGTGCGCAATGACCTTTGCGGCAGACCTCGGTTCGCCCGGTACGCCGGAGGAATTTGGAAAGGTGCCTGGCGACGTGACTGTGGACGTTCGCTACCGTGACGCTCGATTCCAAAACAAGGAGATCATGCCTGATGGGCGGCGTCGCACAGAAGAAAGCTGGCAGGCAGTTGAGAAAGCAAAAAACGCAGGCCGCGCCAGCGAATTGCTTGAGCCGTTCTCACTGGAGGCAATGACGCCAGCTGACATAGGAGCGCAGATCGCTTCCAAAATGCCTGGCTACCTTCGGAAGTACCCAATCGAGCGAGACCGCGCCAAACTTGACCTGCTGGTGTATGTCAATTTCGAAAGCGCCACACTGGACGATCCCGTCCCAGACCTATCCGAGCTCTCCGCGGCAGGCTGGCGCTCGGTTTCTGCCGTGACCAACGACGGGTCCATTGTGTTCTGTGCGCAGGATACTGCCCCGGAGTTCATCCGCGGCGCCGTGCGAAAGGGCAAGATGAAGCGAGTGATCGAAGCACTGCCAGGAAATACGCACGTTCGCCTGACGTTCGCCGGTAACTCGCAGACTCACGCGTCGAGAAGCATACTGTCCCGGGCGGTCGCCGCCGTGCAGAAGACTCTCAAGAAGCTGAGCCTCGGGTGGAATGTTGATTGGAGTCCCGAGCAAGATGCAGCTGCTGAACCTGAGCTTGTCATCTGCTGGGGGTTGATCGACCCCGTTGCAATTCGAGCCGTGCTTCCTGGGTTTCGCCGCGAACTCGAGCGGGAACTTCCGAAGCAAGACCTCCGATGCATCCGCTTCGGTCCTCAGATGCCGTAGCCGTAACGGGCATCTCCCTCCGCGCACAATCTTGCTTGGGGTTTTGCACGCCCAGTTGACCCTGCAGACTGCAAACAGCGGTGCAAGAAATGCACGCTGTCGCAGCGAATGAGATTGATCGCCCGTACAACGTCTTCTCCAGCCAGGGGACGATGATGACCGATCTCGCCATGCGCGCCGCTCAGCGTTCCGACTTGAATGTGCGCACGGCCGACACTTTGGTCGAGCGGCTTGCGGACAAGTATCGCGATCGAATCACGGGCTATTTTCGCCTCCCGTCAACGCCAGCGTCGTATGCGTCGTTCCCGGACGCGCTCAGCGCTGCGGTTCGCACGGCCCTGGAACGCCGTGGAATCTCGCAACTGTATTCTCATCAGCGTGTGGCGTGGGACGCGACGGCGAAGGGTGAACACATCGTCGTCGTCACGCCGACCGCATCGGGCAAATCGCTGTGCTATCACTTGCCCGTCATAGAGGCGGTGCGCGCCCACCGCGCGAAAGCGCTGTATCTGTTCCCCACCAAGGCGCTCGCGCAGGACCAAGTCGCAGAATTGCTGGAGTTGAACCGAGCCGGCGAACTGGGCGTGCGCGCCTTCACGTTTGACGGCGACACGCCAGCCGATGCACGCCAAGCCATTCGCATACATGGCGACATCGTGGTGAGCAATCCTGACATGCTCCATCAGGCTATCCTGCCGCATCACACGAAGTGGGCGCAGTTTTTCGAAAACCTGCGCTACGTCGTCATCGATGAGCTGCATAGCTACCGCGGTGTATTCGGTTCTCATGTCGCCAACGTGCTGCGTCGGTTGAAACGCGTGTGCGCGTTCTATGGCGTGACGCCGCAGTTCATCACATGTTCGGCGACTATTGGCAACCCCAAGGAACATGCCGAGGCACTGATCGGTGAAGACGTACGGCAGATCAGCGACAGCGGCGCACCGCGTGGCGAACGCCACGTGCTGCTTTGGAATCCGCCCGTTATCAACCCAGATTTGGGAATTCGCGCATCAGCTCGATCGCAAGCCAATCGCATCGCCCGACACGCCATCCGCGCCAAGCTCAAAACAATTGTGTTTGCGCCATCGCGCTTGATGGTCGAAGTGCTCACGAAATACTTGAAAGACGTCTTCGACCCGGATCCCCGAAAACCGGAACGCATCCGTGCCTACCGAGGCGGCTATTTGCCCACGGAGCGTCGCGACACCGAGCGCTCACTCCGGGCTGGAACCATTGATGGTGTCGTAACGACGTCGGCGCTGGAACTCGGCGTGGACATCGGCTCGCTCGATGTGGCGATCCTTTGTGGCTATCCGGGGTCGATCGCAGCGACATGGCAACGCCTGGGGCGTGCAGGTCGACGCCAACGTCCCTCACTCGGCATTCTCGTCGCGTCGAGCCAGGCGCTGGATCAATACGTCGTGCGGCATCCGGAGTTCTTTGAAAGTGCGCCGCCCGAGACGGCGCGCATAGCGCCGGACCAACTGCTGATTTTGCTCGACCACATCCGCTGCGCGGCATTCGAGCTGCCGTTCACGACCGGCGACCGCTTCGGCACGATGGTCGCCGACGATTTTCTCGACGTTCTTTCCGAATCCGGCGTGCTTCATCGAGAAGGCGACCGCTGGGATTGGATCGCCGACAGCTATCCCGCTCAAGCCGTCAGCCTGAGATCGGTCGCGGACGGAAATTTCGTGGTCGTCGACCGCACCGATGGTCGTCAGACCATCATCGCCGAGGTCGACTATTCGTCCGCTGCATTGACGTTGTACGAAGGCGCCATCTACATGATTCAGTCTCAGCCGTTTCAGGTCGAAAAGCTGGACTGGCCTGGACGCAAAGCCTTCGTCGCGCGGACGACCGCGGACTACTACACCGATGCGATCGACTACACAAAGTTGAAAGTTTTGGAACGCTTCGATGGTGCCAAGGCGGGACAGGGCACTGCACACCATGGCGAAGTGCATGTGGTGCGCCGCGTTTCAGGCTACAAGAAAATCCGCTTCTACAGCCACGAGAATATCGGCTACGGACCCGTCAATTTGCCGGACCAGGAGCTGCAGACGACCTCCATCTGGTGGCAACTCGACCAGAAAACGCTGGACGGTGCTTTTCCCAATCGCCAGGACGCGCTCGACGGATTTCTCGGCGCGGCGTACGCGCTCCACACGGCCGCATCGGTGAGCGTCATGGCCGATGCGCGCGATCTTCAAAAAGCCGTCGGCTCAGGTGACGCCGCCTTCTTCGCGACGCAGGATCAACGCGGTCGCGGTCAGTGGCGCAACGCGGATGGAAAACCGGAAAGCCCGGAACGCGATTCGTCATTCAATCCGACGGTCTACCTGTACGACAATCATCCTGGAGGGATCGGGTTGAGCGAGCCGTTGTTCCGGCGAGCGCCAGACCTAGTCGCCGGCGCCACGTCGTTGGTTCGCAATTGCGAATGTAAGTTCGGCTGTCCGGCCTGCGTGGGTCCGGTTCTCGCCACCGACGAAACAGTGGAGCGCTCCGCGAAAGCTCTCGCGCTCAACGTCCTGGACCTTTTGTCATGAGCGCAGTCGGCGATCGTCTGCGGACCCTCCAACGGCAAGTCGGTAGCGCGAGCGATCAGTCGCCGTTGCTGGGATTGCGCAACGAGTTGCACCGGCTGATACGTCGGCGCGAGCGATCGTCCTTCGTCGCGTTACCAGCGCCCGCAGGAATTGAAATCGCCGACGGACTTCGTCTCGTTGAACAGCGATGGGCCGCCGACGGCTCCGACACGGTATGGCTACCCTGGGGCGATCCCATCGAAGTCGATCGCGAGCGGCTGGTGTGTTTCGACACGGAGACGACAGGTTTGGCCGGTGGCGTCGGTACCAAGGCCTTCATGATCGGAACGGCCCGCTGGCGCGGCGGCGCGTTCGTCGTGCGGCAACTGTATCTGACCGCTCTCGCTGGGGAAGCCAAGATGTTGCAGCTGTTTACGGACGATCTTCCGAATGATCCGATCTTCGTCAGCTACAACGGTCGCTCGTACGACACCCCATTGTTGAAAGGACGATACAGGCTCCATCGGCAGCCGCATCCGTTCGAGGACCGCGCTCACATGGACCTCCTCTATCCCGTCCGGCGCGCCTATCGCGGCGTTTGGGAAAACTGCCGGCTGCAAACGATCGAGAGAAACCTGCTCGGCATCGTGCGCGACGATGACCTACCGGGCAGCGAGGCGCCGGCGGCTTGGCTCTCGTTCTTGCGCGGCCAGAGCAGCCGAAACCTAGGACGCGTGCTCGATCACAACAAGCAGGATGTCATGACACTGGCACGTTTGTTCGATCGCCTGTCTAACGACCTGCAGAACCTCGAAGCACCGCAGCCGACGGCGGTGTGCGCAGAACGAATTTCCTGCGATGCCGGTGAAAATGCGTTGCTAAGTCCATGATTCCACAGCGCTGGATTTTTTACGCGAGAAATTGACTATTATTAGTCATGGCTATTACTGACCGACAACGAGCAATTCTCACCTTCATCAAGGACCGCCTTGACGTGGATGGGTTTCCTCCCACGCAACTGGAAATTGCCGCTGCGTTCGGGTTCAAGCAAAACGCCACGGCCAACTACCATCTGCTGGCGCTGGAAGCGGCGGGCGAGATTTCGCGGACGCCCGGCGCGGCCCGTAGTATTCGCCTGCTGCTGCGCGGTCGCCGCTCGCAGTCCGATCAGCTGCGCCTGCCCGTGCTCGGCCGCGTCGCGGCGGGTTTGCCCATTGGCGCCGATATCGGCAGCGATGCACATGTCGTAGTCGATCGGTCGGTCTTCTCACCGACGCCCGACTACCTGCTGCGCGTGAAGGGCGATTCCATGCGCGACGACGGTATCTTCGACGGCGATCTGGTCGCGGTGCGAAGGGCGGTGGAGGGACGCCACGGACAGATTGTCGTCGCGCGCATCGATGATGAGATCACGATCAAACGCCTCAAACTCACCAAGCGTGGGATATGGCTGGTGCCGCGCAATCCGGACTTTGCGCCGATCGAGGTGCCACGTGACGCGGACTTTGCCATCGAAGGGGTGTATTGCGGCCTGGTGCGGAGCGCGTAATGGCTGCCGCGCTGAGTCTGGAACAAATGCTTGCCGAGCGCCGCGTCTGGCGCGGTCAGCCGATGCATGCTCCGGCACCGAATGGTCAGCCCACCGGCATCGCGGCGCTCGACGCCGTGTTGCCGCACCACGGCTGGCCACCGGCAGCGTTGATCGAAATTTTGATCCCCGCCGATGGCGTGGGCGAACTCGGACTGGTTTGGCCGACGCTCGCGCACATCACACGCAGCGGCGGACTCGTCGTAATAGTTGCGCCACCGTACATTCCTTATGCGCCCGCCTGGCACCTGGCGGGCATCGCATTGTCGGGCTTGCAGGTCATTCGTGCGAATGCGCGCGATAGCCTTTGGGCTGCAGAGCAATGCTTGCGCTCGGGAGCGTGTGCCGCAGTACTGTGTTGGCCGATGCACGCCGATGACCGCGCACTACGTCGTTTGCAAGTTGCGGCAGAGACCGGCCAAGCGCTGGGATTTGCGTTCCGTTCGCATAAGACCATCGCCAATCCGTCGCCGGCGGCGTTGCGTGTTGCCGTCGAGAGCCGGCCACGGCAATTGCGCGTCGTGAAATGTCGCGGCGCCATGCCACCGGCCCGTGCGATCCCGTTGGTTTCGTTTTCGTATTGAATCGGAACGACCATGCGTTGGGCGTGCTTGCTGTTTCCCCATCTGGCGCTCGACGGCGTCTTGCGCCGACATCCATCACCCGATGCACCTGTGGCGTTGGTCACGGGACCTGCGCACCGCCGCGTTCTGTTTGCCGTCAATCCCGCCGCGGCAGCGCTCGGGCTGCGCGCCAACATGTCCGTCACGGCAGCGCAGGCCATCACGTCGGCCTGTGCATTGACGGAATACGACATCGAGACAACGGCGCGATACCGGCAACTGCTCGCCGGTTGGGCGTATCGATTCAGTTCCCAAGTCGTTACCGACTTTGCCGATGCGATTGTGTTGGAAGTCGCGCAGAGCATGATGCTGTTTGGACCCTGGCCAAGGTTTGAAGCGCGATTGCGCGAAGAACTCACGGATCTAGGGTTTCGTCATCGCATTGTCGCCGCACCGAATGCGTATGCCGCACGCGCGCTCGCCAATCTTCACGACGGGTTGGGTGTCGATGAACACACGGTGGACCGAGCACTCGGACAGGTGCCGGTGGAATACTCGGGCCTCGATGCCGATGTCGCCACAGCATTGGCTCGTATGGGATTGCGTCGATTGCGACAGGTGTTCGCGCTGCCGCGTGAGACCGTCGCGCGTCGCTTTCCACCGACGGTACTTGCACATCTGGACGCCTTGCGCGGCGCCGACAAAACTCCGCTGACGTGCTACCAGCCGCCGGATTGGTTCGATGAGCGCATCGAATTCGATCACGAAGTGGAATTGTATACGGCGCTGCTGTTTCCGCTGCGCCGTCTGACATCGGACCTCGGTGCGTATCTGGCGGGGCGTGACGGCGGTGTCGAACGGTTTGTTTTGCGATTCGAGCACGAGTCGGTCGCGCCGACGCAGATCGTCGTGGGACTGCTGGCGCCGGAGCGCAATCCCAATACGCTGTTTGATCTTGCCCGCGAACGTTTGGAACACGCCGAAATCGCAGCGCCAGTACGCGGCATGCGCCTGACGGCTCGGGAGTTGCCACCGTTCGTTCCGGCCAGCCGCGATCTTTTCGACTCGCGTGCGCAACAAGCGATGCCGTGGGAACAATTGCGCGAACGATTGCGCGCGCGGTTGGGTGACACATCGGTTCATGGTCTGTCGACGCAGCTCGATCACCGGCCGGAACATGCATGGATCGGTGATGGGTCGATCAAGACATTGCCTTCAGCGCTCGCCGACCTGCGTCCGGGTTGGTTGCTGGAGCGACCGATTCCATGGCGCGGAGCGGCTCCCCGCGTCTTGGCCGGCCCAGAGCGTATCGAGTCCGGTTGGTGGGACAGCGGTGACGTGCGCCGCGATTACTACTTGGTCGAGTCCGACATGGGCCAACGCGTCTGGGTGTACACCGCCCCGGACGAGCTTGGACCCTTCATGGTGCATGGGTGGTTCGCATGACTGCACCTGCATATGCGGAACTCCATTGTCTGTCCGCCTTCAGTTTCCAGCGCGGAGCATCCCTTGCGCGCGAATTGTTCGAGCGCGCGCACGCATTGGGCTACACCGCGTTGGCGATCACCGACGAATGCACACTCGCCGGCATCGTCAGAGCTTACGAAGCGGCAAAAGAATTCAACGTGCGTCTCATCGTCGGCAGCGAAATCCAAATCGACGGTGGGCCGAAAGTCGTTCTGCTCGTCGTCGATCACGACGGTTACAGCGCACTGTGTCGTCTCATCACGACAGCGCGCCGCGCAGCAAAGAAGGGCAGCTACCGGCTGCGTCGCGAAGATTTCCATGACTTGCCAGTTGGACTCCTGGCGCTGTGGCTGCCGACAAAGATTCCCGATGCTGAGCACGGCCACTGGCTGGCATCGACGTTTCCCGGCCGCTGCTGGCTCGCCATTGAACTGCACCGTGGAACCAACGATGTCGCGCGTTGCCGACGACTGCGTGAGCTCGCTTCAAGCGTGGGTATTTCGGCCGTCGCGGCGGGCGATGTCCACATGCACGTGCGGCGGCGGCGCGCACTTCAAGACACGCTGACGGCAGTGCGTCATCGCACCACCGTCGCGCAAGCTGGCCAATTCCGTTTTCCGAACGGCGAGCGGCATCTGCGCACCCGTCAGATCCTGTCGACCGTCTATCCGCCGGAGCTGCTTGCCGAATCGGTTCGTATTGCCGAGCGGTGTACGTTTTCACTGAACGAATTGCGCTACACCTACCCGCGCGAATTGGTGCCGGAGGGCCACACGCCGACCACCTGGTTGCGCAAGCTCACGGATGAGGGCGCGCGTTGGCGCTGGCCCGAGGGCGTTCCTGATAAGGCCCGACGCCTGATCGAAAAGGAACTCGCCCTCATCGCGGAGCTTCGTTACGAATCGTATTTCCTGACGGTTCACGACATCGTTCGATTCGCGCGCGGCGAATCCATTCTGTGCCAGGGCCGTGGCTCCGCGGCGAACTCGGCCGTGTGTTTTGCGCTAGGGGTGACGGAGATCGATCCCGACCGCATCGGGATGCTGTTCGAACGCTTCATCTCGCGCGAGCGCAACGAGCCGCCGGATATCGACATCGATTTTGAACACGAGCGTCGAGAGGAAGTGCTGCAATACGTGTTCAATCGATATGGCCGCGATCGCGCCGCTCTCACCGCGGTCGCAACCAGTTATCGCGGCCGCAGCGCCATCCGAGACGTCGCGAAAGCACTGGGTATGCCGCCGGACCAGGTCAACGAGTTGGCCAAGACCATGGACAGTTGGGGCGGCGGAGGGCCCATCCCCGAATATTTGCGAGAACGCGGATTCGATCCCGAGTCGCCAATCATGCGCCGAGTCATTGCGCTCACGGTGGAACTGCTGGAATTTCCTCGTCACCTTTCGCAGCATCCGGGCGGCTTCGTGATTTCGGAAAACCCGCTGCACACCTTGGTACCTGTCGAGAATGCGGCAATGGATGACCGCACCGTCATCCAGTGGGACAAGGATGATCTGGACACGCTCGGATTGCTCAAGGTCGACTGTCTCGCACTCGGCATGCTCACAGCGGTGCGCAAGACGCTCGACCTGTTACGACGCACTCAACGGCACGACCTCACCATGGCCACGATCCCCGCCGAGGACCCGGCGACGTACGAAATGATCGGCCGCGCCGATACGGTGGGGGTATTTCAGATTGAGTCGCGTGCGCAGATGTCCATGCTGCCGCGGCTCAAGCCAGAGAAATTCTATGACCTCGTCATCGAGGTGGCGATCGTGCGGCCCGGGCCGATCCAAGGTGACATGGTCCATCCATACCTGCGGCGTCGCAAAGGAATCGAAGCGATCGACTATCCGCCGGCGCTGAAGGAAGTGTTCGAACGAACGCTGGGTATCCCGTTATTTCAAGAGCAGGTGATGCAAATCGCGATTGAAGCGGCAGGCTACTCGCCCGGCGACGCCGATCAACTACGTCGTTCGATGGCGGCATGGAAACGCCGCGGTGGCCTGGAACCGCACCGTGAGCGGCTTACGCAAGGCATGCTCGCACGCGGCTACACGCAAGCCTTTGCAGAAAAGCTCTTTGAGCAGATCAAAGGTTTCGGCAGCTACGGTTTTCCCGAATCCCACGCAGCCAGTTTTGCGCTGATCACGTATGCGAGCTGCTGGCTCAAATGCCATGAACCGGCGGCGTTCGCCTGCAGCCTCATTAACTCAATGCCGTTGGGCTTCTATACGCCCGATCAGATTTTGCAGGACGCGCGCCGGCATAATATTCACGTGCTGCCGGTCGATGTGCGCTTCAGCGACTGGGATTGCGCGCTGGCATTTCGCAGTGGCGATGCGAAGACGGCGCCGGCGATACGTCTGGGGCTTCGTATGGTCGCCGGATTTGTGGAGGCGGTAGCGGAGCGACTCTCAGCGGCACGAGCAATGCGAATCTTTACCGATGTGGATGATGTGTGTCGGCGTGCCGACTTGGATCGGCGCCATCAGGATTTGCTGGCCGACGCGGGCGCGCTGAAAGGCCTGGCAGGTCACCGCCATCGTGCGCGATGGGAAATACGCGGTGTTGAGCCACAGTTACCGTTGTTCGATGCCGCGCCAGTTACTGCAGAATCCGCGGTCGTCATTCCTCCGCCCACTATCGGCGAAGACGTGCTCGCCGACTATGCGAGCACCGGGACGACGCTTGGGCCGCATCCGCTTCGACTGCTGCGTAAGGCGCTGGCTGCGCGTCGGTGCCGTCGTTCATCCGAATTGGCGACCGTTCCTCATGGCAGCCACATTCGCTTTGCGGGATTAGTTCGATTGCGACAGCGTCCGGAGACTGCCAGCGGTGTGACGTTCATGACGCTCGAAGACGAAGACGGCATGGTAAACGTCGTCATCTGGCGTGACTTGGCCGACCGGCAGCGCCGCGTATTGCTCGAATCCCAATTGCTGGCGATCGATGGAAAGATTGAGCGCCAGGATGGCGTGCAGCATCTGATTGCACAGCGCATGGAAAATTTTGGCATGCTACTCGGAGGGCTGAATCCTCCGTCGCGTGACTTTCGATGATCGTTGTAATGCAGAGGTTACCCATGCTCTTATCCAGGGGATAATCTCCTCAATTTACTGCACCTAGTAGCAAGGCGTCTGTCCACGGATGATCCCGCATGAAAGCAGGATGTCGCGGCTCATCGGCCGGGCGTCCCATCTCCCGACGGCTAAGCTCGACGGAAGCGAGCAAGCACTTGCATCCGTTAGCAATCGCACCTGTACTCCTTGCGCTGGCGTACAACTCTGCTCGTAACGTGTTGCTAGCCGCAGGCTCGACCCTGTAGCGCGAGCCGCCTAGCGGCGTTTCAAGCTTGAAAGATGCCTCAAGGAGTCCGTATGCGGGATGGTGGCTGTCGACTGCTCTGCCAGCGTGCGCGGCTTCAAGGAGATAAGTCTCACGAATGCCTGCAGCACCGGATACGTGGGAGAGCACCTCGCCAGCCAGCAAATCAGCGAAAGACGACTTCGCATTGCTACAGGCATTAGCAAGGGATTGTGCAGCTCCCGCTCCCTCGATAACTTTGGCGATGTTAGGGGCCAGTCTTTTGATGGTCCATGCTCCGTCATTGCTCCACGCCGCTAAGGTCCCGTCCGCTACGAGCGCGAAGAATTCGTCGAGGTGACTGGAAGCGAGAGTATCGGACAGCGCTTGCATCACTTCTTCTGGCAATCGTTCCTTCGCCCGGATCTCACTCGCTGTTGTCACTATCGCCCGCCATGCTGCCTCTGAACGCGTCGCTCCCAATCGCCTCAGTATAAAAGTGTGATTCTCGTAGCGACGCCATTCCTCAAGGTAGTGGTTCACTGGACTTGCCAGCAACGCAGGAGGTACTACAGTCACAAGCAGCTCGCAAAGGCTCGCCATCGCGTAACGAGTCGCTTCCTCAAATCGTCCTATTGCTGCCTCACGTTTGTAGATCGCCTCTAGCCCTCTTGCGATCGACGCATCATGAATCTGCGTACCCTGACGCAACAGACTGCGTACAGCGGCGACAGCACTGAACGCGTCCATTAGGCCGGAGGCCAAGGCTCTCCTGACGGCTTCTTGACCAATTGAGCTTGGAATTCTCGACACGATTTTGGCAAGGTCTCCGATTGCTCCGCTCCGTGCATCTTTTCTAGCATCGACTACCACATTCTTTTCGACCTCCACAATACGCTCGCTGAGTCGTGCCCCGAGAGCTTTTGCCGCCGCATCGGTCCACACTTGATATTTGTCGTCTGGTTGCAACGCCACTCGGCCCAACTGGAGCCGGCGTGCTCCCTCTTGCATGTCTGTGGCTATGCTGCTGAATGGACGTTCCTGCCCACTTGCGGCCCATGGCAGGCTCACAACTCGAACAATTGCTTCGGGTACGAGCTTCATCGCGCTCGGATGAGTCAAAAGGTTCAACAACTCTGGCAGGACGTCGGGCCCGCAATTCGCCAATGCAGCCAATAAGTAGTTACCTAGGTATGGATTCATGGGTCGCGGCGTTCTTGGCGCGTGCGACCATTGAATAATCTTGGTTTGAAAAGAGTTCCAAGCATCCAAATGAAGTTTGCAGGTCTGAAGTATAAGCCCAGTGAATTCTCCCGAAGCGACATGGCTGGCGATGCCGCAGAGATATATTTGTACTGCGCAATTTACATCGTCTGCCGGAGCCTCCTTAGGACCGAACAAAGTCACGAGTCGCTGCACCTCTTCTGCACTGGGGTTCCAACGATCTCTCACCTTTGATTCGTCCAGCCCAACCTCGCGGTTGATTCGCCGCAGCAGAAGTTCAAGCAGATACGCGGACTGCGCATACGTCACCGTATGACAAAGGCGCACCACAGCGCCCAATAAATGAGGACCTTGTGCGTGCGAAACCATTTGCTCGATAGCACGATGTCGATCGTTTTCGACAATACTGAATGCTCGTTCCCGTTCGACATGCTGCAACAAGAACTCCACCGATCGCTGCACCTGGTCGACATTTGCCAGGGAACCAAGGCCATCGAGATCTATATCGCAGCGCCCCTGGGCGATTATGGAATTCCAAGCTTTCTCAACAGCCGCGGTTCTTACGTCTGGCGGACCGTCCCGCAGATATCCAACCACCCAATCAGGTAGGAATTGTTTTGACGTAACAAGTTCGCATGCAACGTCTAACAAACGTTCCGGGGAGTTTTTCTTCGCAATTCCGACAAGAGGCTCGTAGTTCGTCTGCCGATTTCCTTCTCCGAGACTTGCAAAGATTGCATCCAGGGCAAGTGGGCCAATGTCGTTTGGAAACGCAATGGCAAGATGTATTTGTGCATTTGCTGGCTTGCCATTGGCGATGCTCTTTAACCGTGCGCGAACCGCCGGCTCGGCTTGCCCGTCCCCCAGGGCATCATGGACCATGGACAGTACCTGGTGGTCAGTTTGAACGGCCTCAGGTGCACTCAGCCAGGATCTAATGGGCACGTCCGATGCTGGAAAATTCCAGAACAGCGCCGATATCGCCGCAGCTTGAACGGTGGGTTCCGGATCATTTTGTGCAAGGCCAGCGATGAAATCATAGTTGTCTGGATTCTCGGCAATTTCATGCAAGAATTCGGCACGTCGTTCAGGGCTCCATGCTGCCACGCGCTGTTGCGCAGCCGGGCCGAGTTGCTTGAGCGCAAGCGGTGTACCGTTGAGTCGATGCGTAGTCAGTCTCACCTGCTGATCCTCGTGTTCCAGCAGTGGCCACAGGCGGTCTGCGAATGCTGGCAAGCGAGAAGCGATCTGATACGCAGTGCCAAGTTCTCGAACGTCCTGCATAGGGGAAGCAACCACCATGTCAACACGTTCGACAATAGCCCTATGAAGGTCAGCATCATCTGCTTCGCCGAAACCGCACGCTCCGGCAAGGTCGCAGGCGAACCCTATGTCCAGAGCGACAGCAGCCTTCAAAAGGTACAGCCTAGTCGGTGCATGATCCGCTGCACCCTTTAGCTTTCCTGCTAACAGAAGGAGTGCGTCTTCCCAAGCTGGCTCGTTAACAGCATCGGGAAGCAGCGCAGTCGGATCTGCGCGTTCAAGGCATAACTGCAGAAGTCGTTTCGCGGCGAAGTATTCCTGAAATCGCTGGTGAGAAAAGCGCACAGCGTCACCCTGAAAATGCAGCAAGTGATGTGTGACTAGAATCTCGAATACAGCGTTCGTGTTGGGAGCTCCACCAATCAAATGTCTTTCAATTAGCTTTCTTGCTGCAGAATTGATCGCGCCCAATGCCGCATCGCGAGAACATGTCGTAGTTCGCTGCGACGTGAGTGTGCAAGCAATCTCTTCAAGGTATGCGCGCTGATGACCATCAACCGGAGCGCTCGATAGCGTTAGGTGACGCTGATCTCCTTCTTCAAACGCTTGCACCGAAGCGCCGAGCAGATCGAAAACGCTCGAATTGCCGACTATGCCATGCCTAGCCGATGAGACCACGCCGCGTAGAATAAGAGGGCTCCTGCAGGCATGACGCAAACGCGTATCTTTAGCCAGAACATCAAGTACAGTTGTCGCCAGTTCGTTGCCGAGTTCCGCGCGCACGATTGCAGTTTGTCCATCCCACGAGAGACCCCGAACCTCGAACAGACGAGTACCTGGAAGGATCGTCGAATCATTGTGGCTTCGGCTGACGACCACAATCGGAAGTAGCTCCGCCGTCGTAGTGATATGTACAAGCGATTCTCTGCATGCGAGCTTTGATGCCGGAGGAACTTCATTCCAGCCATTGAGTAGAACAGCTAGATCACCGGAGATAGCCATCTTGGTCAGGTCCGCCGCTGACACACCGTTTGCCTGGCATTCTGGCAACCCCGCGACATGCTCGAATAAGCCGACGTGGGCTTCGCCCCACGCAGCCGCATCGACAAAAATTGGAATCCGATGCTGCCGCTCCAACCACGATGTTGCCAATTCCAACAGCAGTGTGGTCTTCCCGATACCCCCGGACCCGAAGAGAAGGACATGTTGCCCCCTTTCAGACACCTCGAGGATATCGCTGGGCGTCGCTCCGCGCGGGTCTCTGCCTTCCTCTGTTTCAAATGTTTCAAGCCGGAGCGGGGCAACGAAACGGGGCATCTTCCAGCTGCGTTTGCCTGCCTCGACAATCGCGGCGGCCGCTTCTCGAACGCGACGAAGGTCGTCTTCTGTAGGAAAATCTTGCGGCGCGCTGCGCGCCGCGTAGATTTGCGTCGCCGACCATCGAGTCAACGCATGGCCAAGCTGCTGGCGGCCAGAATCCGTGGCTTGGAGTTGCCCAACGACATAAGACGTTACGTAATCTACTAAGTTGACCGGCGCCGCTCTCGTATCGCGAGTTAATAATTCGTAGCTGACGACTAGTTCGCCTCTTGCGCGCTTTGCTATGCTTGGTTCGCCGCCGGCTATCAGCACCGCAGCGAAATTTTCGAGATTTCGATCGTCCTTAAGCCAGTTTCTATACGCGGCGAGTTGCACGCCACTCGGGGCGTCGTCACGGGCTGCTAGGTTGCCCAACTCAAGAGCGATGACCTGACGGAGGCTATTGGAGGCAGCGAGATTCTGTCCTCTCGAAGCGGCCTTGTGGGCTTTGTATCTTGAGATTCTGTCAGCGACCTTCCGCCAACCCCAAATGGCCGGACGACCGATCAGCCGCAAGAGAGAGAATATCTCAGCCAACACCATCCCCATGTCCTTCGTATTAGCGAGCAGCTAGGCGCCGATCTCCGGTGGCATTAGAGACGAGCTCCATTGCATCCGAAACAAAGGTCACGAAAAGAGAATACGATGCACGCGATACGGCTGCCCTGTTTCCGGGTCCGCGTACTTCCAGTCCGGGCCTAAGTTCATCTGTTCGCATATTGTTCGCCACGCGGTGTGAAGATTTCGAACGGTGACGTCGCCCAGTGCGATTCCGTCCACCTCGGCGTGACCTTGAATCTTGCAGGCGAGGCTTATGACAGCGCCGATGATGTCCTGTTCTTGCTTTGTATTCGGGCTACCAATTGCAATAACCGCTGCCTCTCCCGAGTCGATTCCAATGCGGATATGAATGGAATCGTATCCGTGCTCGGTCAGGGCAGGATTCAATCCGTTTTGGACCAGCCTCCGAAGGGTTAGAGCGCAGTCGAGAGCAAGATCATTCTTAGTTATGAAGCTGGGGGCAGGGAAATAGGCAATGATTCCATCACCGGTATACTTAAGAATGTGGCCGTGAAACAACGGAACCACTTCGGAGAATTCGAGTAGAGCCGTCTGAATTACGCGTGCGTATTCTGCGGCAGAAGTGGTAGTAGCACGCGTAGTCGAACCGACGATGTCAAGCGAAAGCACAACAAACTCGCGCGTATCGGGACCGAGGCTGGCGAGGAATTCCCTGGACGGGTCAGAAAACGTGGGCTGCTCCCCATGGCCCTTGAGGGACCTGTCAATCATCGAGCGCCGCGACTGGACGTACTCCTCAGCGTCGCCAGCTTTCTGCGGTTCAAAATTGATGGGGTAACCCTTGAGGTTTTCCGCAAACTTCGCAACGACGTCTTCAGGAAACAGGAGCTTGTCGAACTTGTCGTAGAGGAAATCTTTCCCGTCTTTGGTCTGCCATTCATACCTACGCGGATCGGGCTTGGCACGGAACGTGACAATCTTCGTCTCCTCGTCACAGGAAAGGGTTTCAAAGACGAAATCAATCCTGAAGTGCACAGGTCGACTTGGGCGATTTGCGCTGGGATCCTTCGCGTCCATTTACTCTCCGACCTCTTCGTTCTAGGTGTTGGATAGCGATGCGAGAAAGCATGGAGACCATGCCACGTTGGCGCAGCTGTCGCCTAAGGCATGGGGAGAAATCGCTAGATTTCAAGTTCCTACGAAGCGTCTTCCTTCCCAAGAGGTTGCATACGAAGCCATCTGCGATCATCCACACTCGCGCATCGCGAAGGCCGAAGCGCGGGCACGGAAGACATGCATCGCATGAGGTTCGACGCTGCAATAGCAGCCTGGGCTTACATCGGCACCTTCATCGCTGCGTTGGGGGATGGAGTCTTCGCAGAAGACGTGAACTCACTGTCCCGAAAGGCCCCCACCTTGGCAAAAAAAGGCACCCAACGAGATCGCCTAGCTTTAGGTCGTCCAGCTCGCGAGCCTCAGCAACGATGACGCACTTCAGGCGTTGCGCCGGTCCTGCTTTCGATATTTCAGGCGACGGTTGTCGAACGCCGGCAGCGTTCCTTCGAGAATATCCACAACTGCCTGATTGACGCGCGCGTCTTCGATTGACCCAGAAAAGAAATCGAAATCGTGCTTGCTGTCCTTTTTGTCGATTGAGACATGAATGATCTGCTCGGCGTCGGCCACGACAGCGAGATTTGGATTGTGGGTCACGAGAATAATCTGCCGCCGCTTCTTCGCCTGCTTGATGAACGTGACTAGGATTTCGTAAACACTTTTGTTGTCGAGGTTGTCTTCCGGTTGATCAATAACCAGCGGAATATCCTGCCGGTCAAGCATGAGATAAAAGACCAGCAACAGGCCGCCGCGCTCGCCTGGCGAGAGTTCGCTGAGGTCCTTCTGATCGACCTTCAGGTCGTATTTCGTCCCGAGATAATCAAAGCCGAAGAGATAGTCGTACAACTCCTGAACTGACTTTTGGCCCTTCATTTGCTTAAAGACATCGCGCGGCGCGTTTGGCGGCGGAACCTCATCGCGCTTGTCAGTGTGGAGGGCTTCCACGATTGCGTTTAGGGCCGTGAAGACCTGGTTCTCGTCCTCCCAATTGGTCACCAAGTCTATGAACCTGCGCAACATGGTCCGGCCTTCCTCCTGTCCGCGGAAACTGCCGACTGCGCCTTGGTTGATGAATTTCAGAAACTCATCAAAGAATGACGGGTTGAACCGCAGGCCTGCTTCGATGGAAATGTCGTACTCGCCAAGATGCTCTCGGCATCTGGCAATCTCACTGTCTATGGATTGCTTTACGGCGTTATAGAACCCTGTGAGCCCACGTTTCTTGCCAAACAGCTCTTTGCTAATACGCTCCCGTTCAGTGCGGGCTCCGCGCAGCGCCTCTAGGTAAATCGTGTTGACGTTGCCTAGCTCATTTTCCAATCCTTTCAGAGTGTCGGCGCCGGAATTTTGATCGTCACCGCGCAGATCCCTTTCCCGGTCCGTCCAAAGCTTAAGTTCTCTGAGAAATTGCTGATACTCGCGCGCGGGCTTTCCCAACCGCTCGACTATCTCGGCCTTCTGCGCTTCCAGCGCCGCTTGCTGACAGATCAGACTTGAGGATATCGCTGCGACGCGAGCTGTTTCTGCCGTGGCGTCTTTAGGACCTTCGTGCCTTATCTCGATTTGGTCCTTAGTCAGAAGCAAGGCTTCGATCTGCTGGATTCGTTCCTCTTTCGCCACGACAATCGCATCGAGGCTGCTGTAGTCGACCACCACCTTAACGATCTGATTGAAGGCAAGACCGGCGGAAGCGAGCACGGTCTGATACTTCGCCTCCAACCCGGCAAGGGCGCCGGCTTCGCGCACGATGGCCTGCCGAACCTGCTGGAATTCTTCGGCACTTCGGCTTACCTCAATCTGCTCGCTCTCAAGATGCGTGATTTCCTCCGCAAGCCCTGCAATCTCATGCGAGAGTTGCTCGATCTTCGCGGTCTCCGCCGACGCGGGTCCTCCAGCCGCCTCGGGATTTTGTTTTTCTCCCGGGCGGGCCGTAGCGTGGGCGTCAAGGTCTTCATTCTTTTGCTTGATCTTTTCTTCGAGTTCCCTGCGGTAGTCCTCGGTGAGCTTCTTCTCAATGGAAACGACGGTGGCATTGGCCTGATGGAGTGCTTGCGTCTTCTGTGCGATATCTTCTTCCGCCTGCTGCGTGCGGTAACTAATCAGGTCGTCAAGATTATTCTTGCCGTGCTGGTCCTGAGGCTTGACGTAGCGGAAGATGACTTCGTTGAGCGTCGCACGGAACTCGTCATCCGCGATGTTTGCGCAGATTCGCTCTAGGTACTTCTGCGGCAGGTATTCGACCTTCTCCGGCAGGTGCGTTGCGACTTGCGCATCCAACGTCTTCCGGTCAGGCTCACCCTCATACCAGTTCAACGTTCCCTGAAAATGCTTCGCGCACCCGCCCTTCAGGAACTTCTCTTTGTTCAGGAACGAAAATAATTCTTCAGGCTTGCCACCCGATAGGCTCCTAGACGTCTGGTTGTGGCTATTGCCGAGCAGTCCAATGATGTCCGTGAGAGCGCTCTTGCCACTGCCCTTGTTTCCAATGATCGCGACTAGCTCCTTGCCCAGAACAATCTTCTCATCGCAGAACCACGCTCCATATTGGCCTTGACGATATCCCTCAATGCAGTTGACGTGAAGAGACTCGATATGGCGTGTCTTGTTGTCCCGAACCCTACGCTCGATCTCCGGTTCTGCGCCAATAAACACACGATTGCCGGGCTCAAAGATTATTTGCTTTAGACCCTCGAAGGTAAGATCGGCCTTGATCCAAGTCGGTTCCAGCACGATGCCACTCGTAGCATCCGACACGACCTGACCCAGACGCGTATCGAGGTCCGCGATCGAATGAGCATCGCTTCCAGAAAGGACGGGTTTTGATGCGGTGTGTGCGGATTTGTCTTCGGCACGATCATTTGATAAGAACCACTTTACGTTGTTGGTGTTGCCGAAGAATGCGTCGCTGAATTTGTCTAGCTCATCCGATATGACAGCTTTCCGCGTCACACCACTCTTCGCGCGAATGCCATCGTTGTTCGCTGCGGTGACAACCAGGACGAAGTCGAGCAAGTCGGCGTCCCTTCCATATGTCTCTGTCAGAGCCTCCCGAATGTATTCACGCGTCGTTGTGGCCCCCTCGAAATCGTTCGTTTGCGAAAGCTCCGCTGCTCTAATATCGCGGTCTGCACTGTCGGTCTTTGTAATCTTCAACGCTCCCAGAAACGACTTGATCCTGCTCTCAGGATCCGGCTGAAATGGATTGAAGAGTAGGTGGACGTTGACTTCCTGTTCTGCTTTGTTGACAACATAGTTGGTTCGCAACTCGATGTTCGGGAAGAACGCTTTTGGCGAAGCCGGATAGCGCTTCTTGTACTCCCTGACCGTCGAGGCGTAACAGTCAGCGGAAAAGTAATCTGTGATTCCGAATGCGTGTACGTCAGAATCGTGGAGCCGCCGGCAATATTCGTCCCAGCCCGTCTGATCGACCGCGAACTGGTTGTTGAGTTTTGTGCCGGGCGCGTGGAGATGCAGATCCCACTTCCTCCATTCCGATCCTTTCGGCCAGGTTGCTATCATCGCGGCACTCCTGTGGGAAATCTGCATAACTCTTGGGCGATGCTGCAACACCGCCGCACGTCGTTGCAGTCTACCGCACCAATTCGCGGCGGTCCGTGGCTAAGTCATCCAGAAACTCGGAGATAGGTGCAACACCAGTAACAAAAAGATTGTCCCGAGCTCGCGTACACGCGACGTAGAGCAAGTGCCGCTCAGTGTTGTAGACCTCTTCCAAGTCTGCGTCATCGGCGACCGCTTCGATGCGTGCCTGCAAAGGTATGACCTCATCATCGCAAGCCATCACCGCCACGGCCCGGAACTCCATCCCCTTGGCGAGGTGCATTGTGCAGATCGAGACATTACCCGCCGCGGTCTGCGTGTTTTCGTCGAGTACTTTGAATTGAATGCGCGCTGAGTCAGCCGCCATTCGTGCGCGATCCAACTCTGCCGACGACCGCACGAATACTCCCAGTTCGTGTGGCAGCACACCTTCGTTGATACGCTCGACGAGCCAAGCACCGACTGCGTTCGACTCCGCTGCGGCATCAGGAAAGGAACGAATCTCCGGCGGCGGTCCATTGAACACCGACACCGTGCCGCGCCTGTCCTCGCTATTGCCATCTACGTCCGATACCTCCGGGCCGAGCAGCCGATCTGCCTGCATGCGAATTTGATGAGACGTGCGGTAGTTTATGTGGAGCGTACTGGCGCGCCCGCGAATATCGATCCCGAGTGCCTTCCAAGAAAACGGCTGCTGGAAAATGCGCTGTCCCAGGTCGCCGGCAAAGAACAACGCGTTAGAACGTTTGCCACCGAGCGCCGCGAGGAAGCGTAACTGGGCAACGTTCACGTCCTGCGACTCATCGATAACGGCAAACTCAAACGGAGGATGTTTCCGCTTGGCCAACTCCTCGGCGAGTTGACCGAACATGCCGGCGCGCGTCACCAACCCGCGGCGCCGCAGGTCCAACTTCACACCCTCAAAGACAGTCCACAGGGCGGCTCGATGCGTCTCAGGCAGGCGCGTCTTTCGTCCGAGCCGCCTTACGTCGCGATAAGCGTCCCACGAGTCAAGTTGCCAGGCATCGACAACGTCCTCCCATTCGGTCAAGAGAAAGTGAAGACCAAATTTCAGCGTGGGCAGAGTTGACGCGATCGATTCCAGGATCGAGCCGACCTCTGCGTGTGTTGCGATTTTCGGGCGACCAAAGTGAATCTCGTAGAGCCGCTCGCCGATCGCGTCCATTGCGTGAACTTCCAGCCGCTCGCCCAACTTTGGCTCGCTGCCGATCAAACGCCGGAGCTTCGTGTGCAACGCGCGAGCCAGCGTTTCGGAGAACGTCGCAAGCAGAATACGTGCTTCCGGATTCGATCGCGCTAGTTGGACCGCACGATGCAAGGCGACGACAGTCTTGCCGGTGCCGGCTGAGCCGGATACGCGTGCTGGTCCGCTGTAATCTCGCTCGACCAGATCACGCTGAGCAGGGTGCAGAAAGATCGTCCACTTTTCCCACGGATATGCGAGCGCAGTCTCCAGCTCTTCGACATTGTTTATCGTTCTAAAGCGTCTTCGCGCGTCTGGGTGCTCAAACGGATTTGCAATTGCTGTTGACGGGGAATTTAGTGACTGCCCCGCAGCCGCTATCGGTAGACCGGTCAGTCCATCGACTGAGAGGTCACCATCGAACGAGGGCAGCGGGCGCATTCGCTCGTGCGGATGCTCTTTTGAGGGAGCAGTATTTTCTTTTGTCGGGGCGCGTGGCCGCCCACCAGTTGCCAGCTCAAGCAGTGCCTCCGCCGCCTCGACCGGCAAGTGGTCTGCAAGATCGAGCAAGGTGTCTTCATTGGCTACACGCACATCGGCCAGCCACTCTAGGGGAACACCATAGCCGAGCAATTCGTCCTCCGATAGTTGGGCGAAGAGGATCGGCTTGGCCGGCGTCGTTCGCACCGGCATTGGCTGCTCGACCTCGATGTACTTTGGAACCGCGATCTCCTCAACTCGCTCGCGGATCTCGACCAACTGCGCGGCGCCGGTCTTCGGGTGGGTCTCCAACTTGCGGCGCTCAGCCCATTGATATGCCGCGTCGTGGTGATCGACATAGCAAAGCAATAGGCTCGACGCTGTCTTGTGAACGATCAAACGTATATTGCTGTTAACCCGCACGGACCAGAAATTGGGATCTTTCGCCCGATCGAGCTTGTGAAAACTCATCCCAGGACTTGCGGGATTAATCTGCAGGTCGAAGGCAGTAGTCTTTACGGCCTTCTGTTCGTCGCCAGCGAGACGAGCAAGGCTGCCAGTGAAGGTGTCGGATATGCGGAATTCCACGATATTTCTGGCAGCTCAACTGGAAGAGACGATTTGCTGTCGAAGAATCGTAACGCGCCACCCATCAGCTACGCGTAAGATATCTGCTGCATTCTCCGCTGCGAAGGGGTTTCGAATCACCGCTGAAATGCGCGGCGCATCGAGTGTTCGAACAATACGGTAGATCCAGTATGAATTTTGTTGTTTGTTCGCCACCTTGAATTCATTGCTACTAACAAAGAACGTAGGACTATCGCCGATTGTCGCTTTAACTTCAATAAATCTGGGTGCTCCATCAGTTTCGAACGATTTAATATCGTAGCCTCTGCTAACTGATGTTCTACTGACCCAGTCAATCCTCGATGCGAGATCATCCCTCCCGGCTTTGTGAAGGCGTTTTCGTTCGCTTTGATAAACGAACGATTCTCCAGCATCGCCGACCTCCTGGCACTTTCGAAGAATTTTTTCAAGTTTCTCCGGAGAGATATCAACTCTGTCTCGAATCTCTCCGATCTCATATGCCTCAACTAGTCTTTTGGAAATTGTCGGCCTAGCGCCGACCATAGAGCCACGGTAATTGAGAATCAGACTGGAACCCAGACAGGAGCTTCTCGGCAGGGTCCAGCGTTTAGGCCAAGTTCTTGGTCGCATTCGCCCGGATAGCAATCCATCACCAAGATAGCGCCCGGCATGGACTGCCACATAGTTGAACAGATATTCGCCTAGGCGCTCGGGTCTAAAGAATGCTTGATACTCCAATCCTAAACTTTGGGTTTCGTGCGGGCGAACGACCAACCGCAAGCCTGAAGCCGCCACGAGTGCCGCAGGATCTACAGAACTTGACGCATTGTGCGTCTTACCTCCCAAGGCAAGACGCCGCGAGTCCAAACCGACGTATACGTCGTTTTCAAAGTCATAGCCCAACACAACGTCCGCCCAACCAACCAATCGCGGTAGTCCACTTGCAAACGTTTTCGTAATCTCTATTCTTCGTTCGGCGAGGCGATGCTCCTCGCCGCGGTCTCCCACTTTATAGATGGAGACGCGAAGGCGAATGCTGCGGTCGGAAGTGCGCAACTCAATAAGTTGACGATTCGGCGCCAATTTGGCCCCTGACGGCACTTGCGTTGGCGACCAGCCGACGTTTAATAAGTCGTGAACTAGCCGCGCGCCATGGTTAATGCCTCTGTCCGGCAGGTCGAATTGTATGACGGCTGCTGTGGCGCGATCTGCTCGGACGCGAGCGCCATTCGACGGTTTATCAGGCTGGCGTGATGCTTCTTCCGCCAAATCCTTGGTCATACTCTGAAGACCTTCATCACTTCGTCGCCCAGATGATTGATTACCTTAACAGCAATGCGTCCCGATTTTGGTCTATCGAACGGCCTTGACGTATCGCTGTTAAGCGTCGCCCAAGCATCTTCGTTGATCTCGGCCTTGAGCGTGGTCTTAAGTGCTTTATACGGATCGTTGGCGCCAAGGAAGTACGCTTGGCGGACGAAGAAACTCTCCTCGTTGTAGTCGGTGTCGATGAACCAGCAGGCGATGCCTTCGGCACCGTCACTGCGGATCTCGCCGGTGTTTGGGTGGAAGACGTCGACGCCGTTTACCTTAACGCGGATCTGGCCGGGTTCGCCATACGGGCCTTCGTCGAGCATCACGATGTCGGGTTCGCCGAAGATCACGAACAGGTTACCCTTGCCGGTGTTTTTGAGATCCTCGGCCATGTGCAGGTCGGCATTCATGCGCGCTTTCAGCACTGGGATACGCCCGAGCTTGTCGAATTCGGAAGAGTGCGCGTCGTAGTTGAACGCACACGCGATCAGCACGTCGAAGTCAGCATCACCAGCTTCGCGCGCGGCCGCAACGAGGTCGGGGCGGGAGACGGTGCCGAACTCCGGGCCAACGAAGATGGCGGCGCGCTTTTCGCTGCTGCGCTCGAAGTAACGGCCCTCGGCGCAAACCAGATAACCAGGCCAAGGCGTTAGCGATGTGAAGATGATCTTGTCGTCTTTGTGCGCTTGCTGCACGCCGGCGGTGCGCAGGTTCTCCAGGATCATCCGCGTAAAGTCGCGCAGCTCGGTGAATTCGGCTCGCTGCTCCTTTGTGCCGTCGATCAGTTCGTCGTCCTCGTCGACGCCGAGGACACGATGCGGTGACAAGCTTTCGACGGTAAACGGACCGGCCACGCGAACCGTCTTCTTGTCTTCATACGGCTTGTCGTAGAGGAATTCTGAATCCGCCTTGGCGGCGATAGAAGCGTCGATCTCGCGCTGACGCGCGATGCGGTGGTGCCACCAGTCCGCGTGTTGTGTCTTCGTGGAATCCGACCATTTTGAGTCGGCTTGGCGCGGGATTTCCCATTCCTGCCAGTGGTTGCCCAACTCCTTGTTCAAACTCTGGCGCAGCGGCTCCAGCACTTGCTGAAACTTCTCCCAGATCACGTCGATTTCGGTGTTGTTGGCGATGGATTTTGGCGTGATGTTCCGCACGCATTCGTAGACGAAACCGAGGCGGATGGTTCCGTGGGTCGGCGCGGACTTCGGCGCGGTGCGCGTGAGTTCCGCTTCCTTCAGCTTGCCTTCGCGCGAATCGGCGAGCAGATAGAACGGATAACGCGCTCCCATGATGCGAGCACGGGTGAGCGCCAACGCGACCCTTGAGGTATCGACAGTAATCCAGCGGCGTCCCCATTGTTCAGCAACATAGGCAGTAGTGCCAGAACCGCAGGTAGGGTCAATGACGAGGTCACCGGGATCCGTGGCCATCAGAAGACAACGCTGGACGACATCGGTGTTTGTTTGCACAACATAGGTCGGACTGGTCTGTCCCAAAAAACCTGTCCAAAGATTGCTGAGCTGACCATAACGACTGTCGACGAACTTCCTCGCGTAGCGAAGGCTAGAGCCGCTTATCACCGCTCGGCTCGCCCGCAGTAGGCGTTTCATGCTCTCTTCAGTCATCCCCCACCACCGGTGTCCCGAATTGAACAGCTTTCCTTTGTATTCGACGCTGTACTTGGCACCGGGACCTGGTTTCGTAAGATTGTCAGGCTGAATGAGCCTCTCGATCTCGATGCCGTTTGGAAAAGCCCTTCTTTCCTCCGGTGTAAGTCCACGAAAATTTCCATCATCAAGAAGGTAACCGGTGTACTGGGGATCAAAACCATTTCCTTTGTTCTCGAGCAAGCGCCGAAACTTGCCAAGTCCTGAGGTCTTTGAATACCAGAGGAGTGTGTCGGTAATGGAAGCTACCCGTGAAGACGCTTGAAGACCTACCGAGCTCTTAGTAAATTCAATTGAGGACAGGAAGTTATCGTCACCGAATATCTCATCCATTACCGCCCGCACTCGGTGGACGTTTTCATCGCCAATCTGCACAAAGATCGAGCCGGACTCCGTCAACAGATCGCGCGCAACTGTCAGGCGGTCCCGCAGATAAGTCAGATAGGAATGAATGCCATCGCGCCACGTGTCGCGGAATGCTTTGACCTGTTCCGGCTCGCGCGTGATGTGGTCGGCATTGCCGTCCTTAGGACTACGGTCGGTTGTGGACCACTGAAAATTTGAGTTGAATTTGATGCCGTACGGTGGATCAAAGTAGATACACTGCACCTTGCCGCGCAGGCCCTCGCGCTCGGCGAGTGATGCCATCACTTGCAACGAATCGCCGAGGATCATGCGGTTGGCCCAGTGCGCGTCGTGCTGGTAGAACTCAGTCTTGGCACTGTCGTTGGGCAGACCATTGAAATCGGCGAACAGGTCAGCACCGTAACCCATCGCCGCGGATTCCTTCGCTGCCTTGGTCTGTTCGCTTTGCCGGCGTAGGTCGTCGATGAGTACCTTGGGCTGGACCTTTTCCTGGATGTAGAGCGGTGGCGCGTGTACGACGAGGTCGGACCAGTCCTGCTCGTCTTTGCCGCGCCAGACTAGTTGCGGATCCAAATCGCGATTGCGCCGTTTCTTCTCCTCTTCGAGGCCAGCATCGCCGCGCGCATAAGCGACGCGCACGGGAGCCTTCTCTTCCTTCTGCATCACTGATTGGTATTCGGCAGTGGGAATGTTCTTGCGCTTGGCTTCGTCGTGCTTGAGGGCTTCAACACCGAGCGGAGTTTTTTGTTTCTTGGCCATGTCAGGAATCCTTTCTTGGCGTTGTGGCCACTGTATCAATCATCTTGTTGAACTCAGCCTCGACTTTCTTCCCAAAGTCATCTTGCATTGCATATACATCGGTAAACTCGGCGAATGCCCAACGGCCATGGCTGCCGAGATGGTTAACGCCTGGCACCCAGTACGTCTCCATCGTGGATTTCTTCTCCTTGGCGTCCTCGCGTCGATACCCCTTGATCTCGACGACCAGGTTGAGCGGATCCTCTGCACCTTGGCCGTCATCGACTTGCACGATAAAGTCGGGCACGTACGTGCGTGTCTGCGAGCCAAAGCGATACGGTACTTCGAGGCCGAGATTGTGATTTTTCACAAAAGCCTTCACTCGTGGGTGCGATTCGGCGACGCGACAGAACTCACTCTCCCAGTCGCTGTCCAGCACAACCCAATTGACGTGACACTTCGGCGGGGGCCCTACGGTTTCCCAGCGGTCTTTCCTAGACGTAGTAAAATTGACGTGCGCCGTCGAGCCGATCGGGTTGTACGGATCGAGCATCGCCCTAATTGGTCGCTTACCGAATTCGGCTCGGGTAATCGCGGCCGTAATCCGCTCGCACGCTATGTCGGCCAGTTCTTGATACATCAACTGCGCGGGATACGTCCCACCCTTACAAATCAGACAGGTGTCCAACCACTGTTTGGTGATGCGCTTGAGCTGGCCGAATAGGTTCAGCCTGGCTTCCTGATTCGGATCGCGCCATTTCGTGTAGAGCAGTCTTTGGGTTAGATGGAACAGCAACGTGGACGGGCGTAGGTCGCCTGTGTGGATGAGGTTGAGGTCAACCCCTTCGCCGATGATGCCCGCGTTCTTGGTAACAGATGGCCCAACCAGGTCAGGCGTGAGCATGAGTTCGGAATCGTCATTGAACTCGGCGCTTAGCCGGTCTTCTGGCAATTCCACGCGATAGCCCATCACGCGCGGGAAGCGAATCTCCAGCGCGTCGCGATCAGGACGCACCGCTTTCACTTGAACAGTTTCGCGCGGCGGTTGTGGCGGCGCGACGACCGGCTTGGCGGTGAAGTCGAACGGAATGCCAAGCACGTCAGCATATTCTACGTCGAACAATCCATCCTTGTTGAGTTCGTAGGATTGGCGTCGCAGCGCGCGACCGATAACTTGCTCACAAAGCAACTGCGTACCGAATGCGCGCACGCCAAGCACGTGCGTGACGGTGTTCGCGTCCCAGCCTTCGGTCAGCATCGCAACGGACACAACACAGCGGATCGACTCGCCGAGCCGATCTTTCTTGCCGACCGTGTTCATGACTTCACGCAGCAGATCTTGGTCAGTGATGTTTTCACCAGCGCGCATATCGCGGCTGCGCTCAACGATTTCACGACGGAAGCGCTCGATCTCGTCGCTGGCCATGTGGCGGAAGTCGTCATCGAGCGCGTCACCCGACTCGAGTTGCGCGCTATCGATCAACAGCGTTCGGGGCCGAGCGATCGGATTGCCGTGCTCATCGAAGTTGCGGAACAATTCCAAGCGACCGTTGACAAGATTGGTCGTACCGTCGTCGTTCTCGCGCGTAAAACCGGATATGTATTCGTAGACGAGCTGGGAGATTGCTGTGTTCTGGCAAACAACGATGAAACACGGCGGCACACGGATACCGGCCTCCTGCCAGAGATCGAAGGTCTTGGCGTAGTGGCCATAGAGCGCTTCGAGCGCAGTTTGTAGTTCAACCGGAAGGCTTAGCGGATCGAGCTGCTCGCCCTTGCCGCGTCCCTTCTTGGGCATCCTTTTACCGATGTGCTTCCACAGCTCGCGGAACTTCGGCATCTCGCCGCCGGGAATGTTGTCAGCGACGGGCACGCGCGGCAATTTGACGATGCCGCATTCGATGGCGTCCATCAGCGAGAAGTCGCTCATCGTCCATGGGAACAGCGTCCCCTCGGCATAACCGGACCCGCTAAGGAAGAACGGCGTGGCGGAAAGGTCGATAACCCGAGTCACGCCGAGCTTACGATTGACCGCTTCCAGACCAGAGATCCACATCCGGGCGGCTTGGTTGTTTTCCTCCGCCTCCTTTTTCTCGTCGCCCTTCAGCGCCTCTTCCTCATCGGCTACAAGGGGCTTCTCGCGATAGCAGTGGTGTGCCTCGTCGTTGAGGACGAGAATATTTTTCATGCCCATCAGATCCGGCATGACGCGCTGGATCATTTGACCTTCGGTTTCCAACGTTTCAAGCTCGGCCCCACCTCGACCCTGCAGTAGCAGGCGACCACCCTTCGACAATTCCATGCGCTCGCGCAACTTGAACGCGTGGTAGTTGGTGATGACGATCTTGGCGCGCTCGATGTCGCCCATCATGTCGGTGGGCACGAGTTCGCGGCTCTGGTAGTAGCTGTCCGGATCGTGGGGCTGCAACACGCGCAGGCGATCGCGTATCGTGATGCCGGGCGCTACGACGAGGAATCCGCGCGTAAACCGCTTGCTTTGCGGATGACGAACCGCGTTGACCGTCAGCCAGGCGATCAACATTGCCATGACTGTTGTCTTGCCGGCTCCAGTCGCCAACTTCAGCGCAAAACGCATTAGCTCTGGGTTAGCGTCCGCATTCGCGTTGGCCAAGTGTTCGAGGATGCCCTGAGCGGCCTTGCCGAGTTGCGGCGCGACTTCGGTCAACCAAATCGCGGTCTCAACAGCCTCAATTTGGCAAAAAAACGGGCGCAAGCCGCTGAACTTGTGATGACGCCAGTGCGTCAGCAAGCACGCCGTTTCAGGCGTTACGTGCCAGTTGCTGGCATCTGGAATGGTGCGCCATTGGTCTACCTGCTGGCGAACTGAGTTGATGACCGCAGTGTGATCGTAGCGTTGTGCGTCTGTTGAAAGGCCCTTGCCCTCATCGAATACCAGCTTTGTTTGCTCGGCTTTTCCCCTTTGCTTGCGGGGCTTGGGAATCGGCGTGATGAATTCCGCGCGCCGGCGATTGTCGATGATCCGCTGCGTGGGCTGGCCGCTCTCGTCGAGCTCCCAATGACGCGCCGGGTAGTCGTATGGCGAGTTGAGGATCGGTCGCTCGAAGAACTGGTTGTCCATTTTTCCCTTTGCTTCCGTTGTCTTCGATGCAGCGGCGAGTCAAATAACCTACCGTCCGCATACTCGTCCGCATACTCTATGCCGTCAGATGCCGAGTAGCAAAACGACGTAGTGGCTAAGCGATATTCAGGCATCGAAGACCTCCGAATGACCCAATCTACCCGACGCGCCGTACGAGATCACGCTGCCCGTTGGCGGCCGGACCGCGACGCGTCCATTCAAGAGACGTTGCGCAAGCCACGGCTCAAAGCTCCCGCACGTTTTCGGGTTTCAAATTAGCGTAGCGCTTCAAAGTCGACCAAGAATCGTGAAGCGTGAACTGCGCGACTTCGTGGATGGCATAGCCGCGCTCGAATAGCCGCGACGTCGCTTCGTGGCGCAGATCGTGGAAGCGCAGATTCTTGATTCCGATCATCCGCGTCGCCGCGGTGAAGTAGGCGCTGATCGTTCGATGGTTGAACGGGAACACCTCCGGCGCTGTCCGCGGCTGCCGCTCGATGATCGCCATCGCCTCAGGAAGGATGCGGAACGCACGCCGGTTGCCGATCTTCTGCGTTGGGTGCTTCACGTCGTCGAGCCAGACGATTCCCTTCTTCCGGTCAACGTCCGCCCATTTGATGCGCACAATCTCTTCCTGGCGCCGCGTGGACAGAATTGCGAATAGCATGACGTCCGCCATCGGCAGCGCCGACCGTCTCGCCGTGAAGTATTCACGCAGTTTCTTCTCTTCCCCCTTCTCCAAACGCCTAGCGCGCACCCGCGACTTAGCTATTGTTCTGGTCGACCGTAGGTGCTCTGTAGCGTCCGCAATCGCTTCCAGCGATGCGTGGAGCCCAAGGCTCGCGCGAGCTGCCTTGATCACCTGACGCAGCCATACGATGTCATTCAGCACGGTTGCCGGGCCAGTTCCGTCGCGTCGCCTGCCTTCGCAGTGCTTCACATAATCCTGTGTGCGCAGTCCGGACGCCACGCGCTCAGCGATCTCGTACGACTTCAGCCGGCGCAAATCAGATGCCTTGGAGCGGCCGAACGGCACCAGTTCGCCGGCATGCTCGATGTACCAGTCGATCAGCGCCCCCAGCGTCATCGAATCCGCACGGCTGTTTCCGTGTGCGCGGCGCTCCGCGATCTCGCGCTCAAGACGATCTCCCCACACCTGCGCCATCGCCTTCGTAGGGAACGACTTCGACTTCGTCGGCTCACCCTTCCGTCGTACAATGGCACGCCACGACTTTTCCCTGCGCTCGATTCTCATTGCACCACCTCCTGGTTGGTGCAATGGTGGTGCAACGGGGTCGGGATTTGCAAGTAAAATTGAGTAATCGCAGGGAACGAAAATGGCCGAGAAACCGCAGCAGGCCAGCGAATTCAATCAACTATCGCAGTGGGCATTTTGCATTGCCCCGATGATGGATTGGACCGACCGCCACTGCCGGTATTTCCATCGGCTGCTCGCGCCGCATGCGCGTTTGTATACCGAAATGGTCACAACCGGTGCGCTGCTGCATGGCCATGTGCCGCGGTTTCTCG